>OLGU01000419.1_pt1 | contig 10195 bp, 10 predicted proteins | sample 1609281 | NCBI WGS metagenome assembly OLGU01 (sample SAMN05416705, study PRJEB24817) | seawater metagenome | isolation source: Sea water | place: Canada:Atlantic | collected 2013-07 | reverse complement strand
ACGAGATTGCCTCTTGTCTCGTGGGCTCGGAGATGTGTATAAGAGACAGAAAAAGAACAACTAAAAAGTTTTTTGATTAAATCTAAATTTTTATTTGATGAGATTGACCAAATAAAATTTTTAGATAAAGAAAATAATCTTATATTAGACTCCGTTCTTCTAGATATTGAGCAGGGTGTTTTTTCTAGACCTTCAAGAATTGAGGAATACACATTGAAGAATATACCTAAAAAAGAAATAATTTTAAAAAATGATTTAAAGCAGAATCTAGTAAATTCAAATTTTTTAACAGAGCAGACACAAAGATTAGTTGACGAGAATAACTTTGCAGCATCTGAATTTGTTAACAAAAACCTAATTGTTCATACATTCTCAAAAATTTTTTTAGAAAACAATGAAACATTAACAATTGTAATTTCAGAAATTTCTAATGAAATTATGCTGGCTGTTGAGGAAAGAAAAAACTTTGTACTGAGGTCAGTGTTAATTGCTGCTATTATTATTTTAATTTTTTCTATCTTTTTAAATGCTTATATTATCAAGCCAATCAGAGAATTGAATATTTTTGCCAATCAGGCATCTCCAGAAAGTAAAAAAAATAATTTAGGCAATCAAATAGAGACCCGAGACGATGAAATTGGTAACTTGTCTAGGTCCTTAAGAGATATGACTTCTACACTTTATGATCGTATTGATCTTGCAGAAAGATTTGCATCAGATCTTACACATGAAATTAGAAATCCACTTGCATCATTAAAAGGTGCTTCAGAATTATTAATCAATACTAGTGATGACGTTAAAAGAAATAAGTTGTTAAGAATTATATCTAATGATGTAGAGCGTATTGAACGACTTATAACAGATTATTCTCAAGTTCTCAAAGATGAGGCCAGTCAATCAAGATCGGTTACTAAAGAATTTGATTTAATACCTTTGATAGAAAGTGTGATTGAAGATTTTAATACAGACATTAAAACTTTGGATAAAAATATTTCTATAAATTTTAAAAATACATCTAAATTGTCCGATGCAAAGGTGTTTGGAGTAGAAAGTAGAATCGAACAAGTTGTAGCAAATGTTTTAGAAAATGCAGTTTCCTTTAGTCCAAACAATGCAGAGGTAATATTGTCTATTGCAAAAAAAAATAAGGACAAAGAAGTAGAAATATTAGTTACAGATAAAGGCCCGGGTTTTGATGAAAAAAATGTTAGTAAGATCTTTGAGAGATTTTATAGCGATAGACCAGATGATAGTTCGGTTAATCATTCAGGATTAGGTCTAAATATTGTAAAAAATATTATCGATTCTCACAAAGGGTCTATAAAAGCATACAATTTCTCAAAAAAATCAAATTCCGGGGCAGTTATAGATATTCAGTTACCTCTGAGGAAATAAACAATTGATTTGTAAAAGCAATGTTGCTACATGCATGTAAAAAATATGGATTATAAAGTTAAAGATATAGGCCTTGCTGATTTTGGAGATAGAGAAATTTCTCTTGCTGAAACAGAAATGCCGGGACTAATGGCTCTAAGAAAAGAGTATTCTGCTCAACAACCTTTAAAAGGGGCAAATATTCTTGGATGCCTTCACATGACAATTCAAACAGCTGTATTAATAGATACATTGGTAGCATTGGGTGCTTCTGTAAGATGGTCTTCTTGCAATATATTTTCAACCCAAGATCACGCAGCTGCAGCAATTGCAAAAAAAGGAATTCCGGTATTTGCTTGGAAAGGTGAAACCGAGGAAGAATATTGGTGGTGTGTTAAACAAACCATTGAAGGAAATAAGGACTGGAAGCCTAACATGATATTAGATGATGGAGGTGATCTTACGGACCTTATGCATAAAGAATATTCGCATCTGTTAAAAGATGTAAAAGGAGTTTCGGAAGAAACAACGACCGGAGTGTTGGCTTTAAATAAAATGGCCGAAGATAAAAAATTATTAATACCAGCAATTAATGTAAACGACTCAGTAACAAAATCTAAGTTTGATAATCTTTATGGCTGTAGAGAAAGTCTTGTCGATGGAATCAAGCGAGCAACAGATGTCATGATGTCAGGTAAAGTAGCAATCGTTGCAGGATTTGGTGATGTAGGAAAAGGTAGTGCAGCATCTCTTAGACAAAGTGGAGCTAGAGTAATGGTGACAGAAACAGATCCAATTTGTGCACTGCAAGCAGCTATGGAAGGCTATGAAGTAGTTGTTATGGATGAGTCTATTAAAGAAGCTGACATAGTAGTTACCGCAACAGGTAATAAAGATATTGTTACGGCAGATCACATGAGATTGATGAAAGATAGAGCTATACTTTGTAACATAGGACACTTTGATAACGAAATTCAAGTAGATGCATTAAAGAATTACAAGTGGACAGAGATTAAACCTCAAGTGCACGAAATTGAACTACCAAGTAAAAAAAGAATTATTTTACTAGCAGAGGGAAGACTAGTTAATCTAGGTTGTGGTACAGGTCACCCTAGTTTTGTTATGAGCGCTTCCTTTACTAACCAAGTTATTGCTCAAATAGAGCTTTGGAACAATACAGATAAATATGAAAACCAAGTGTACGTACTACCTAAGCATTTAGATGAAAAAGTTGCAGCACTTCACTTAGAAAAAGTGGGAGCAAAGCTAACTAAATTAAGCAAGGAACAAGCCGACTATATTAGTGTAAAACAACAAGGTCCATTTAAGCACGATAGCTATAGATATTAAAGGCCATGGAATTTATTTCCATAAAGCAACTTCAATCATTATCTAAAAAAATTTCTAAAAAAGTTAAAGTGGGCGACTCAATATATTTGTATGGTGAAATTGGAGCTGGCAAAACAACATTTTCTCGATTTTTTATACAAAGCTTTCAGCAAAAATTTAAAGCAAAGAAAGAAGAGGTAGTTAGCCCAACCTACAATATAGTCCAGTATTACAATATTAATAAAACTATAAATATTGCTCATTATGATTTGTACAGAATTAAAAAAATAAAAGAATTGGATAATATTGGGATATTTAATCAAGAATACTTATTTTTAAATATAATAGAATGGCCAGACTTAATAAAAAAAAAACACAAAGATAGAATTGAAATTCTTTTAAAACATACAAAAACCCATGATCTACGAAAAGCCAATGTTAAATATTTTGGACGATTTAAAAAAAAATAAATTAGAAATAGTAGCGGGTGATGCTTCTTTTCGAACATTTTATAGAATTAGAGTTAAAAATAAAAAATACATTCTCATTTACTGTACAAAAGAGAAAAAAAATAATCTCGAAACATACGCATCTATCAATTCGTTTTTAATTAAAAACAAGATCGTGGCACCCAAGCTAATTAAGATAGATCTAAATTCTAATTACATGATAGTAGAAGATTTTGGTAACAAAAGTTATAGAGATATTTTGAATAAAACAAAAAAACCATTAAAATATTATAAAAAAATAGTAGATACTTTAATTAATATTCAGAAGATTAAAATTAATTCTAAAACACATAAAGTTATTAAAAACAATTATTCCAAAAAAATACTAACTAAAGAAAGTAATCTTTTTTTTCAATGGTATGTTCCGACTTGTATATCTAAAAAAAAAATACCATCATTCACAAAAAAAGCAAAAAAGATTTTGTCAAAAATTTTTACCCAAATTAAAGGACCGAATACGTTTTTTGTTCATCGTGATTTTCACGTATCTAATTTAATGGATTACAAAAAAAAAGTAGGAATAATTGATTCTCAAGATGCACTGTTGGGTAATCATGCTTATGACATTATGTCATTAATAGATGATGTTAGAATTAAGACTACTGCAAAATTAAAAAAAAAAATTTTTAATTATTACGTTTCTAGAGCAGGTAAAAAACTAGCAATCGATTCAAAGACTTTTCAAGATGATTTTGATATTCTTTCTGTCCAGAGAAGTTTGAAAATTATTGGGATTTTTTACAGACTGTATCTGCGAGATGGTAAGAAGAAATATCTTAATTTAATTCCTTATACTTGGTCTTTGTTGCATTTAAGACTTAAAAACCCTATTTTTCATGAATTTAGTACAATATTAAATGACTATCTTCCAGCAAATAAGAGAAAGTAACACTGAATGTTAATCAAGAAAGCAATTATTTTAGCAGCGGGGTTTGGAAAAAGATTGTTACCTTTAACCAAAGAACGCCCCAAACCTTTATTGGAGATTGGTGGAAAAAAATTAATAGAATATTCCATTGATTTATTACGTGAAAATAACATTACAGAAATTATTATTAATTCACACTATTTACATGAAAAAATATCAGAATTTATAACCAAAAAATATCCTAACATTTCCCTTTCCTATGAAAAAACTATTTTAGATACTGGTGGAGGTATATTGAATGCGATGAACTTCTTTGAACAGGAAAATTTTTATGTTTTAAATAGTGATACAATTTGGACAAGAAGCTACTCTGATGATTTGCTTAAGTTAAAAGAAGTTTTTAAAAATGGGAACAATAAAGCCGCTCTTTTATTGGCACATAAAAAAAACAGTTTTGATAAAAATTTATCTGGTGATTTTAGTCTAGATAAAAACAATTTTCTCAATAAGAGTAGTAATGATTATATTTATACAGGATGCCAATTGCTTAACCCTAATATTTTCAATTTAAAAAAAGAGGGAGATATTTTTTCTATGAATGAAATATGGAATGATTTAATTGCACAAGAAAGTTTGAATGGGTGTTTGTCTTCATGCTCCTTTCTACACGCCACTAACTTAGAAATTTATAATCAATTGATTAAGAAAAAGACTATTGATCAGTAATAATTTCTTTAGATCGAGCTTCATCAAGATATTTAAAAGCATTTACTTTCAAGTTATCCATTTCAATAAGAATTGGATTTCCAGTTGGAATTTCTAACTTTGTAATCATTGCATCAGAAATATTAAAAATTTTTTTACAAATAGCTCTTAAGCTATTTCCATGAGCGGAGACTAAAATATTTTTTTCTTTCTTCAGCATAGATTCTATTTCTTTAATATAAAAAGGGACTGCACGGTTATACGTATCTAGCAAAGATTCTGAATTAGGAATTAATTTTGGATCAATATCTTTGTAAATTTTATTATGAATAGGGTGGTTAGGATCACTTGGGTCTAGATCCGGAGGGGGTGTTTTGTAACTTCTTCTCCAAGTCATGACCTGCTCTTCCCCATACTTCTTGGCAGTTTCGGCTTTATTTAGTCCCTGCAATCCACCGTAATGCCTTTCATTCAGTTGCCAAGCCTTTGTGGTAATTAAATTTTTTTGATCAATTTCTTCTAAAATAATTGACAGGGTATTAAATGCTCTTTTTTGAAAGGAAGTGAAAGCTTGCTCAAAGTTAATATTTAACTGATGAATGAGTTGACCAGATTTTTTAGCCTCTTCCTTTCCTTGCCCTGTTAGTTGGGCATCGTACCATCCTGTGAACCTATTTTCTAAGTTCCACTGACTTTGGCCGTGTCTCACTAATATTAAATTCGCCATTATGATAAATTTATCTATGCCATTTTTGAAAGATCAGCAATGATTAAACATAAATTTCATATTTATTTGCTTTATAGTAAATACGTGATTCGAAAAAAAAAATTAATACTTTGTTTTTTAACACTTTTAGTAGTTTCAGGTTGTAGTTCTATCCCCAAAAATACTTCGAATGCGTGTTCTATTTTTTCTGAAAAATACTTTTGGTTTAAGAATGCGTTAGCAACAGAAAAAAAATGGGGAGCTCCTATAGAACTTCAGATGGCCATCATAAAAAGAGAAAGCTCTTTTGATTGGTTAGCTAAGCCAGGAAGAACTAAAATATTTAAGATCATTCCTTGGAAAAGACCTTCCAGTTCTTTTGGATATTCGCAGGCCGTTATTGGTACTTGGGATATGTATAAGCAAGATACAGGAAACGATCTAGCGTTAAGAGTAAGATTCAAAGATTCTTCAGATTTTATTGGTTGGTATATACACCAGACGAACAAAAAATTAAGAATAAGTAAAAAAGATTATTATCGTCAATATCTTGCTTACCATGAAGGTTGGGGTAATTATAAAAATTATAAGAATAAAACAAACGTAGTTTCTTATGCTAGAGAAGTAAGCTCTCAAGCTCGAAAGTACAAAAGGCAATTGAAGAAATGCAAGTCTAGATTAGACAGGAATAAATTTATCTTTTTTTAACTATTTGGCTTTAAGTTGTTTATTGAGCTCAATTTCTACAGCATCTATTCTTTGAGTATTTTTACTTATCATCAAGTAGATAGAAGGAATTACATATAAAGTAAAAAAGGTAGAGAAGATCATTCCTGAAAAAATCACGACCCCGATGGTTAGTCTGCTTGCTTCTCCTGGTCCAGAGCCTAAGATTAGCGGGAGCACACCAACAATGGTTGAGAGAGAGGTCATTAAAATTGGTCTTAATCTTACCTTGCAAGAGTTAAGAATTGCCTCTCTAATATTTTGACCTTCCACTCGCAATTGATTTGCAAATTCTACAATCAAAATTCCATTTTTAGCAGATAATCCTATGAGGATTATTAAACCAATCTGGCTATAAATATTTAATGAGCTACCAGCTACGAGCAGTCCAATAATACCACCAAAGATAGCCAATGGTACAGTAAGCATAATTGTAAATGGGTGTTTCCAGCTTTCAAATTGCGCAGCCATAGAAAGATATGCAGTCAAAAGAGCTAAGGCGAAAATTAAATAAATACCAATATTAGTTTTTTGATATTCTTCCGATTCTCCCTTGTAAGCAATCTTTGCTTCTGCAGGCAGCTTTTCCTTAACTGCTTGTTCCAGGTATTTCAATGCTTCAGCAAGAGTATATCCACCAGCTAATCTTGCAGAAATAGTCACGGCTCTTTGTCTATTAAATCTATTTAAAGATTGTGGAGCGGCACTTTCTGACAATGACGTAACAGATGACAGTGGAATTAATTTTCCATTAGTTTCAGATCTAACAAAAATCTTATTTATTCCAGAAGAATCAGATCGATTACTTATGTCCGATTGTAAAACTATATTGTATTCTTTTCCATCATTTGTAAATTTAGTTACATTCCTAGAGCCAAAAAAAGTTTCTATTGATTTCCCAATAGAGTCTATGGATATACCTAGGTCTGCAGCTTTCTCATTATTAATTTCTACTTTTAATTCTGGTTTAGTTATTGCATAATCATCCTCAACACTATTCAAGCCAGGATTTTTTCTAGCTTCTGCTTTGATAATTTCTTTCCATTCTGTAAGTTTCTCGTAGGTATTTCCCAACAAAACAAACTGCACTGGCTTACTAACACCTCCAGAACGAATTGATTGAGGCATTACTGGAAAAGCTAAAATACCAGGTACTTTAGCTATATCTGCGAAAGCAGACCTCATAATTGTTTGGCCAGATCTTTTTCTTTTACTCCAGTCTTCTAACAGCACAATAATGAATCCAGAATTTACTTGTTTTCCGCTACTTCCAAAACCAGGAACACGTAATAAGAGTCTTCGTATTTCTCCCTTACCAACCTTAGGTAAAAACTTTTCTTCAATTTGCTCAACTTTTTTGGAGGTAAAATTAAATCCCGATCCTTGAGCAGCTTTAATAATTACAAAGAAAACACCCCTATCTTCTTTTGGAAGTAATTCTTTTTTGGAAATAGTAAATAAAAGAAAATTGGCACATAGGACAAAAATTAGAAAAATAATAATACTTTTTTTTCTTTGTAGAACGTATTCTAATGTTTCAGAATAAAAAGCTTCAAACTTTCTAAAGTAAGCATTAAATTTTTCAGTAATTTTAGGTTTATTTTTTTTTATTTTTAAATATTTTGATCCAATCATAGGGGAGAGACTCAAGGCGACAAAACTTGAAATAATAACTGCAAAAGACATAGTAATAGCCATTTCTAAAAATAACCTTCCGATCAATCCTTTAATAAAAATTAAAGGAAGAAAAACTGAAACCAAAACTAACGTTGTTGCTATTATAGCAAATGCTACTTGCTTAGAACCTTTGTAGGCAGCAATTAGGGAGGTTTCTCCCCCTTCCATTCTTCTATAAATATTTTCCCCCATCACAATTGCATCATCCACCACTATTCCTATAGAGATGACAATTGCCATTAGAGTAAACAAATTAATACTAAATCCAGCTAAATAAATCGCTAGAAAAGTTGAGATAAGACACACAGGAATGGCAACGGCAGGTATAATTACTGCAGTTAAATTTCCAAGAAATAAAAAAATTATTATAATTACTAGAATAACAGCAATAATAATTGTTTTATAAACTTCTTTAATAGCCTCTCCAATATAAGTGGATCTATCAAAAGATACTTCCAAACTTGAACCCTCAGGTAAAGAAGGAGCAATCTCTTTCATTTTTTCTTTTACTAGTTTCGCGACTTCAATAGTGTTTGCTGTAGATTGTTGATAAATACCCAGCCCCACAATTTGTCTTCCATTTCCTTTAAAAAGGGTACTAGTATTTAAAGCTCCAAATTCTAACTTGGCAACATCTCTCAACTTAACCAAAGACCCATCACTATTTCTCTTGAGAACAAGGTTCTGATAATCTTCAATTTTTACATAAGCTTTTTCTACCTTAATAATTAAATCCATACTCTTGGATTCAATCTTTCCAGCAGGGAATTCCACATTTTGTTTTCTAAGAGTGCTTTCAAGTTCCTGAACAGTAATATTCCGAGCAGCCATTGCTGTTGGATCTAGCCAAATTCTAAGAGACAATTCTCTTTCTCCACCTAATCTAATCTGTCCGACTCCTGGAACGTTAGAAAAAGCGTCTTTTAGATATCTATTGGCATAATCTGTTAGTTCCAAATCAGACATAACTGCACTCGAAAAAGAGAGCCACATAGTGGTTGTTCTTGCAGCGGAAGCTTTGAAAATTTGGGGTGGTTCGGCTTGATCGGGAATATCGTCCACAATTCTTGCTATTCTTTCCCTTACATCATTTGTTGCAGTATCTAGATCAATTCCTAAATCAAATTCTAAATTAATAGTGGATCTTCCATCCTGACTCTTTGAATCAACTGTAACTACTCCAGGAGTTCCACCAACTCGATCCTCAATTTTTTGAGTAATTTGAGAATCAACGATAGAGGCAGAAGCTCCACTGTAATCTACTCGAATGGATACCTTTGCAGTCTCCACATCCGGAAGCTCTCTTAAAGGAATTTTATTAAAAGTAACAATACCAAATAGAACCAAAACCAAACTAAGCACTGTTGCAAATACAGGACGTTTAATAGAAAGATCTGTTAAAAACATACTATTTTATTGTTTGTGAGATTTTTACTTTTCTTTTGGGTCTAACTTTATTAGTGCCTTCTGCTAAAACAATTTCATTTTCTTCTAATCCAGAAAGAATTTCTATCTTCCCTTCATTTCTCCTACCAATTTCTACTTTTGTTTTTTGAATCACATTATCAACAATCTTATAAATAAATTTTTCTTTCCCCTGGATTAGCAGAGCTTCTTCAGGAACAGATAAAGACTGCTTTTCACTAAAAACAACTTTAAGATTTAACAGCATGCCTGGTATTAATTTCTCATCTGAATTATTAATCTTTGCTTGAACTAGAATAGATCTAGTAGTTGGGTCTACCCTCGAGCTAACAGAGCTTATAGTGCCTTCAAACTTTTCTTTATAGGCATCTGTTTTTACTAGAACTTTTAACCCTTGCTTAATTACTGAAACATAATTCTCAGGAAGTTTAACATCTACTTTTAAAATTTTAATGTCATCAAGATTGGCGATAATAGAATTTTCACCGCCTAAAATTCCAGGAGTAATTTCTCTTTTTCCTACTCTACCTGAAAAAGGTGCGATGATGGATTGCTCATTAGTAAGCCTTGCAATTTCTGTTCCTTTTTTTACAAACAGATATTTATCAAAATCGATAGAACTTACTAGATTGTCTTTTTTTATTCTTATTGAAAAAGATTGATTGGCAATAGCGGTACCAAAAGTATCAATCTGATCATAAAATGAAAAGTACGAAACTTTTGTTGCAATAACTCCGACAGGAGCTCTTTTTGCTTGCGCGATTTTTGCTTGAATTTTTTTTCCAATAAATGCTCTTCCAGCAATTACAGAGACAATCAGGAATGTAATAACTGTCTCTTATACACATCTGACGCTGCCGACGAATAGAGAGGTGT
>OLGU01000418.1_pt1 | contig 10199 bp, 9 predicted proteins | sample 1609281 | NCBI WGS metagenome assembly OLGU01 (sample SAMN05416705, study PRJEB24817) | seawater metagenome | isolation source: Sea water | place: Canada:Atlantic | collected 2013-07 | reverse complement strand
CAGGCTCCAAATACAAGAAAGCCCGACTCGAAAGAGCCGGGCTTTTTTACGTCCGTAGAAAGGTGAAATACGGACAATTAATGCACACTCATCTACTTCTAGAATGTAGGTCGGGCGAGCGTAGTGACTCCCGAAGCAATGATAATGTCCCATTTGCTATGTGACTCTCTACCACTGTGGGCACTACGACATCGCTAGGCTCTAAATATAAGAAAGCCCGACTAGCAATAGTCGCGCTTTTTTACGTCTGCAGAAAAGTAAAAATACATTCCAGATATTATTCGCACAGTCTCCAGCACCACCGTAGCGTGGGATGAGTATCACGAAACCCGCGGGTAAGGCTCACCACACATCTTTGTATGGTAAATATAGCGTTTCAGCAGTGAGCTTTACGAGTACTTTAGCGTAATTATGCTTGTGCGTAGTTAGATTTATTACCTAGCCAGCGATGAATTAAAGGGTCTATAAGGTCGGGGTTTTGCTTTAGCATTTGTTGTGCAATGGGCCGGACTTGATTTAGCGTGTGTTTATCTCGAGTAAGATCCGCTATTTTAAATTCTGCTAAGCCAGTTTGTTTAGTGCCGAGCACTTCACCTGGCCCACGTATTTCTAAATCTCGCTCAGCGATGACAAAGCCATCGTTACTGTCTCTTAATACACCTAAACGTTTTTGAGCGGTGTGAGAAAGAGGGGCGTGATATAACAGTACGCAATGCGAAGCGGTGGCTCCTCGTCCTACGCGCCCGCGTAATTGATGTAATTGTGCTAATCCTAAGCGCTCAGGATTTTCTATGATAATTAAACTGGCATTAGGTACGTCTACACCTACTTCTATTACAGTTGTTGCAACAAGCACGTGAATATTGCCTGCTTTAAAGTCGCTCATTATCGCTTGTTTTTCAGCGGCTTTCATACGGCCATGAACGAGCCCGACATTAAGCTCTGGCAACGCCTCTTTTAATTGTAATGCGCTGTCTTCAGCTGCTTGGCATTGTAGGGCTTCTGATTCGTCAATAAGGGTACATACCCAATAAACCTGTCTGCCTTGTTCATTACAGGCAAGCTTAACACGGTTTATTATATCGTCTCGGCGTGTATCAGGAATGGCAACAGTGGTTATAGGTGTGCGCCCAGGTGGTAACTCATCTATCACTGAGGTTTCTAAATCGGCATAGGCCGTCATAGCCAATGTACGCGGAATGGGGGTTGCGGTCATGACTAACTGATGAGGGTAACAATTACCAAATTTGCCTTTCTCACGCAGTGAGAGGCGTTGATGAACACCAAAGCGATGTTGCTCATCTATGATAATCAATACTAAGTTATTAAATTTTACCTCGTCTTGAAATAGGGCGTGCGTTCCTACTATCATTTGCGCTTCCCCTGAGGCGATTTTTTCAAGTGTATTAGTACGCTCTTTCCCTTTAGTTTTACCGCCTAGCCAGGCAACGTTAATCCCAAGACTTTCAAACCATTGCTTAAAATTTATTCCGTGTTGTTCAGAAAGGATTTCTGTAGGTGCCATTAGGGCAACTTGAAAACCTTGTGCTATTGCTGTTAATGCACTTAATGCTGCAACTAGTGTTTTACCTGAGCCTACATCACCTTGTACTAATCGCATCATGGGGTAGGCATGCTGTAAATCCCCTTTTATTTCGGCTACAACTCTATTTTGTGCATTAGTCGGTGCAAAAGGGAGTTGCGCTAAAAATTGGCTCTCTAATGTATTTGTAGGGCTTAGGGAAACTGCACTTACTTGCTGCCCTTGCTCGCGTACTTTTAATAAGCTTAAGTTTTGGGCAAGTAGCTCTTCAAATACTAAGCGTTGTTGTGCCGGATGCATGCCTTGTTCAAGCGAAATAATATCAACATCATTAGCAGGGCGATGAAGTAGTAATAAAGCGTCACTTAATTGCATATGTGAGGGTTGCCATTTTTCAGGGATAAGCTCTTCAACAGAATACTTATGTAATAAATCGATGGCTTGTTCACTTAACGCTCTAATTGATAATTGTTTTAAGCCTTCGGTGGTTGAATACACGGGGGTTAGTGTTGCGGCGGTTGGTTGCTCGTTTGGGGTATCGCTAATGCTGTATTCTGGGTGGCTCATTTCAAAGCCAACGCGCCCGCGTCTTACTTCACCAAAGCAACGGATTATTTTGCCACTGCTAAATGCGTTTTTTTGCGCTGCTGTAAAATTAAAAAACCGTAAAGTAAGTCTACCTGTACCATCGTTTATTTGCACCACTAACATACGCCGTTTACCAAAGGTCACTTGGCTTGTTTCTATTGTTGCCTCAACAGTGCAGTGGCTGTGTAAAGTAACATCGTTAATAGCATAAATACGGGTACGATCTTCATAGCGTAAAGGCAAATGAAAGAGCATATCTTGCACGGTAGCTATACCTAGCTTTTGTAGGCGTTCGGCCATTTTTGGGCCTACCCCTTTAAGTTCTGTTATAGGGTATTGGCTTAAGCTAGGTTTAGACAATGTAGGCTCAAATCTTTTTATTTGTGAATGAGTTAAGTGTACTCACAGGTTTGCTAAGCATCAAGCATGTTTTAAAGCTTGCCAAAACTGCTCGTTAGCGACTATTTCACCTTCTTCATCGAGTGGTGGGTAAGGTAGGTTTTTTAATCTACATTGTTTAGCAATAACTGGGTGATACCCTTCAAAATACATAGGGTGTTTAATCTCTTCACTTAGCATATCGCGCTTATATAGCCCTGCTTTTTCTCGTTGCTGTTGTGCTTCAAATAAAATAAGCGCAGCAGCTACTGATACATTAAGTGACTGCACCATGCCTTGCATAGGAATAATAATGTTTTGATCGGCGTGTTTTAGCGCGTGCTCAGAAATTCCTGTTTTTTCTTGGCCAACGATTATAGCTGTGGGTTTTGTGTAATCGATTTCTCTAAAATCTACAGCATCTTCGCTCAAGTGTGTTGCTAATATTTGTACATCTGGGTTGTGCTTTCGCATCATCGCAGCAGCATCATCAATATTTTTATGCAGGTGTGTTTCTAGCCAGTTTTTACTGCCACCAGAAGTATTATTGGTCAGCCATTTTTGGTTTTCTGGCCATACAGCATGCACATGATGGCAACCTACTGCATCAGCACTTCTTACAATAGCTGAGAGATTATGATGTTTATGTACGTCTTCTAGGCAGACCGTTAAGTCTGTTTGGCGACGTGAGAGCACGTCTTTTATTCGTTGGTAGCGATTTTGCTGCATGGTGATCCTCTTTTTTGATAATTATACGTAATTTTATCTATTAAGGCATTACTGTGCGGCTAATTGGATTTTGCAAAGAGATTAGGGTCTCGGTTGATTGAATCGCCTCTATAGCTTGTATTTTATTAATGAGCACGTCTTGCAGATGGTCGATAGACTTGGCCATTACCTTTATAAAAATACTGTAGTTACCCGTGGTGTAATAAGCTTCAACTACTTCTTCTAATGCTTCTAGTTTAATCAGTGTTTCTGGGTAGTCGCGAGCGTTGTTTAAGTTAATACCGATAAAACAACATACATCGTAACCAAGTTGCTTTGTACTAATGCTTAATTGGGTGCCGGTAATGATGCCCGCTTGTTTCATTTTTTCTACGCGTACGTGAATTGTGCCGGCACTTACAGCAAACCGTTTAGCTAATTCTGCGTAGGCTGTACGGGCATTGGCCATTAGAGCGTGAAGTATCTGTTTATCGAGATTATCGATTTGATAATTTTCCATTATTTTTGCTTACTTAAATTAGTGAATCTACATTTTTATACCGTATAAATTAATCGATTTTACATATTAAAGCTATTTTTATTATGGGTTATTGAATTAAAAGTTTAAATCGTTACAGTAACCTCATTAAAATCGCCTGCAGGGCGTTTTTTCATTAATAAGCAAGTAACAATAACTGGGAATGAGGCCAATTATTATGAGTTCACACTATGTGCAGCAACAGCAGCAAATAAGTAGAGTTAAGCAGTTTTTTTCACAGCAATTAGAGCAGCAACTAGGGTTAGTTGAAGTTCAGGCTCCTATTTTGGCCAAAGTAGGTGATGGCACACAAGATAACCTGAGCGGCCACGAGAATGCAGTTGCTGTTAACGTAAAAGCAATTACCGATAGCAGCTATGAAGTTGTTCATTCGCTTGCTAAATGGAAACGTAAAACGCTAGCGACTTATGGCTTTTCTGTAGGTGAAGGTATTTATACGCAAATGAAAGCGTTGCGCCCAGATGAAGACTCATTAAGCCCAATACATTCTATTTATGTTGATCAATGGGATTGGGAAAAGGTAATTTGCCAACGTACTGAACGTACGCTCTCTACATTACAAGACACTGTTAAAGCCATTTACACTGGCATCAAGCAAACAGAGCAGTTTGTAAGTGAAAGCTTTGGTATAGCCCCATTCTTACCTAGTGAAATAACGTTTATACACAGTGAGCAATTACGCAAAATGTACCCTGACTTTAGTGCAAAGCAACGCGAAAAAGCCATTGCACAAGAGTACGGTGCGGTATTTTTAATTGGTATTGGTGGTGCATTAGGTGATGGTAAAATCCATGATGTACGCGCTCCAGATTACGACGATTGGTCTACCCAAACGATTGACGGATACACAGGATTAAATGGCGATATTTTAGTGTGGAACCCTGTGTTAGAAGATGCCTTTGAAATATCATCTATGGGTATTCGTGTAAGCCCTGATGTATTAAAAGCGCAATTGAGCATAACAGGCGATGAAGAACGCCTAGCATTCGATTGGCATAAAGCATTACTAGAAGAGGCTTTCCCACAAACAATTGGTGGCGGAATAGGGCAATCGCGCTTAGCAATGTTATTACTGCAAAAGCAGCATATTGGACAAGTGCAAGTAGGTGTATGGCCAAAGCAAACGCACGATACGGTAAGTGGCTTACTGTAAATTATAAAGGGCGCTAAATGTGCCCTAATGTGTTTTAAAGTTTATTTCTACTTTATTGTTTTGTAGGTTTATATTGCAAGGTGGGTAGTTGCGGGTAGTTTTTAATACTTTATCAAAAATATGGATCTCTACCCCTGAGTGTAATGATGTATTAACGACGAGATTTGCATCGCTTAGTAGGTCGTGGAGTTCATGATCTAGGCTAGATAACTTTTTCTCTAGCTGCTCTGCTTGTTGGCAATAATGCTGCTGTGTTGCGCCAATTTTTTTAATGAGCAGATTCTTTTTTTCTATATCTTTTACTTTATCTGCTTTTTCTAGTGCTGCTTGAAGGGTATCAAGCTGCTCATCGGTTTTTGCTAAATCTTTAAAGCAGTTATCTGTGTCGGCCGTTATTTCAGCGCCGGATGCGGCTAAATTGATAGCCATTTTTGCGCCTGATTCATTGCCTATTTCGCCAGCAATTAACACGGTTGCATCAAGAATCTCTCCACCAAAAATTTTCCCTTTGGGTAACTCTGTTTGGCCAACTTGTAATAAGTGTTTTGCTTTAATAGCACAATGGCTAGCTTGGCGGTCTATAAAAATGTTTTTGCCTTGCATATAACAGTATTGTGCGTGAGATACATGCACATCACCTTCACTTTTAATAGAGCACGACAAAGTTTTATCTTCGAGCTTTTGACGGCCAATAATGCCTTGCTTTACAGTGATGTTTCCGCCGGCTGATAATTCGCCAGATTCGACCGTGCCAAAAACAGTAATGTCGCCTTTTGCCGTGACTCGCATTCCTGGGTCAATGTTTTTAGTCACAATAACACTGCCTTCAAAATCAATATGGCCGCTTTTAACATCTACATCAGAGATGGTAAAAATATCATCAACTCGCATACCGTTAGGTATTTCTACGGGGACCCCCGCTGTTGTAGAAACAAGCTCTAGCGGATTTGTTTTTGATATTTCGGCGCCTTCGCCTGCCACTAACTTTTTATTCTCACCGGGTTTAGCCGGTAGTATGTCACCTACTACAGTGAAGCCTTCTTTACCGGGAGTCGCAGGTTGTTGGCGGATCAGTACAGTGCCGGGCTCTACGCTTGCCAGTTTACCAAAGTCGCGCATATCAACACTGCCATCTTCCTTCATTTTTGGTGCTTTTAGGCGATCTTTGAGGGTTTCTACCATAGCTACAAATTTTGTTGCTGTGCCTTCGGCTGGCAGGCGGCCTTTGGCTAGAATTCCTTTTGCCACTGTACCTGGGGGTAAGTTAAATTGTTTATCTAAAAGCTGCTCTAAAAAAGCTTGTTTGTAACCACGTACAACCCCTGCTTTTATGAGTTGTTTTTTGCCCTCTTCTAACGAAAGTACTTTACCACCATAAGCTAAGGTTAGCTCACCTATGGCTTGCATTTTATCTTCACTTAACGTTACCACAAGCGATGCATCGTGCTTACTTGCTACAACCAAGGTTGGCTCATTATTTTGCGCTTTAAAAAAATTATCAATAGCCTCGTGGTCAATTTTGCATTCGCAAAACGTCGACTTCTCGAGTGCATCAATTATAAAAGCGGCGCTAGGTGGAGCGTGCTTACTTACATCAAGTAATACGTTCCCATTATTGGCAAGCTTAAACACTAGTTAATCCTTTTCTACTACTTAAGTTAAGATTGATTTTATTACATGATTACAGAGTGCTAGATATTTACATGTGAGTCAAGAAAGGGCGATAAACAAAGGCTAGCAGTAAAAAATAGAGCTATAAAGGGGGTTTATAGCTCTGTATTTATTAATTAGTTGAAGGAAGTTCCATGATGCCGTCAATTTCAACTTGTGCGCCTTTTGGTAGAGCACGTACACCTAGTGCTGCACGGGCAGGATAAGGCTGCTTGAAATATTGGCTCATTACTTCATTAACAGTGGCAAAGTTTGATAAGTCTGTTAGGTAGATATTAATTTTAACAAGATCTTGGATTTTACCGCCTGCTTCTTCGCACACCGCTGTAATGTTTTTAAATACTTGATGTGTCTGCTCGCTAAAGTCTTCTGAAACCATTTCCATTGTTTCTGGGACAAGTGGAATTTGTCCAGATAAATAAACGGCAGTACCTACTTTAACCGCTTGGCTATAAGTGCCGATGGCAGCAGGTGCTTTTTCGGTAGAAATAAATGCTTTATTCATGAGTTTCCTATTTTACTTTTTACGATAGACTCTTTGCACATCAGGCATCACGCGAATGCGGCGCATAATATTAGCAACATGGACGCGGTTTTTAACGGTAACGCCCAAGTCTATCACATATAAATTACTTTCTTTTTCGTCGGTAGTGATCTCAACAATGTTGGCTTGGGTTGTAGCAACAACATTTGTGAGTTTAGCCAAAGCCCCTTGGTGATTAATTATTTCCACCCGTAGCGCAGCTATATATTCTTTTTCTGGATTGTCATCCCATTTTACAACCAGGTATTTTGAGCGTTCGTTTTCCCAGCCGCGAATATTTTTACATTCTTGGCGGTGAACGGTAAGCCCTTTACCTTGGCTAATATGTGCAGTGATGGCATCCCCTGGTACGGGTCGGCAACACTTAGAATAATTAACCAACATGCCTTCGGTACCAATAATGGTTGCTTTGGCTTGTTTGCTAATATCTGACAAGTCGTCGCTTTCTTCTTGCAATAGGCGTTTAGCGATTAACACGCTCATTAAGTTACCTGCGCCTATTTCTACCAGTAATTCTAATACTGTAGATAGTTCGTGCTCTTCGAGTACGCGGGCTATGTTTTCATCGGCAATGCTGTCGAGCTTATTTTCACCTAAGGCAGAATCGAGTAAGCGTCGGCCTAATAACAATGCTTCTTCTTGGTGTTGGCTCTTAAGGTAGTTTCTTATCCCTAAGCGGGCTTTACCTGTAACTATAAAGTTTAACCAGGTTGCATTAGGGTGTGCACCCGAGCTGGTAATAATTTCAACACTTTGCCCAGTATCTAAGGCTTTGCTTAGCGGGTAAGGTTTACGGTTTACTCTAGCACCAACACAAGTGTTACCTACATCAGTATGCACCGCGTAAGCAAAATCAACCGCGGTAGCGCCCATTGGCAACTCTACTATGCGGCCATCGGGGGTAAATACGTATATTTCTTCTGGGAACAGCTCGGTTTTAACGTTCTCTACAAATTCGAATGATGAGCCGGCACTTTGCTGAAGCTCCAGTAAACTTTGCATCCATTGACGCGCACGCTGTTGAGCTGTGTTACCCGCGCCATCACCGGCTTTTTTATACATCCAGTGCGCCGCAACCCCTTTATCGGCCATGTGATCCATGTCATGCGTACGCACTTGTATTTCTACCGGAATACCGTGTGGGCCTACTAATGACGTATGCAAAGACTGATAACCATTTGTTTTAGGTACGGCTATATAATCTTTAAAACGCGTTTCGATAGGTTTATACAGGTTATGTGCTACACCTAACACGCGATAACAGGTATCCATTGCATCTACGTTTATTCTAAAGGCGTAAATATCCATTACCTCATTAAAAAGCAGCTCTTTATTAAGCATTTTTTTATAAATGCTATAAAGGTGTTTTTCGCGCCCAGAAACCGTAGCCTTAATGCCAGACTCTTCAAGACGTGCTTCTATTTCGGTTTGAATGTTAGAAATAACTTCTTTGCGATTACCTCGCGCTTTTGCCACTTCAGATTTAAGAGCGCGATGACGCATAGGGTATAAAGCCTGAAAACCTAAATCTTCTAGCTCATTTTTAATATCGTGAATACCCAATCGGTTTGCAATAGGTGCGTAAATTTCAAGTGTTTCACGGGCAATACGACGGCGCTTATCAGGGCGCAGAGCACCTAATGTACGCATATTGTGAGTACGATCGGCCAGTTTAATTAAAATAACCCGAATGTCTTGGGTCATAGCCATGATCATTTTTCGGTAGTTTTCAGCTTGGAATTCTTTTTTGTCTTTAAAGCTGAGCTTATCGAGCTTACTTACCCCTTCAACAAGTTCGGCAACCGTATCGCCAAATATTTCGGCTAAGTCCTGTTGGCTAAAATCGGTATCTTCAATAACGTCATGCATTAGCGCGGCCATAAGTGTTTCATGGTCAAGGTGCATGCCAGCAAGAATTTGGGTTACTTCAACAGGGTGAGTAATGTACGGCTCGCCGCTTGAGCGAGTTTGCCCCTCGTGAGCCTCTCGGGCTACCACGTAGGCTTTTTGCACTAGCTCTACTTCAGCAGCAGGCAAGTATTCAGATATTTTCTTTTTAAGACCTTCAAAAAGATACATTCACACTCCAATGTTCTCGTGAAGCAATAAGTAACGGTAAGTAATAGAATATACGATGAAAAGAGGGGATTGCCAACGGCTAGAGTAGAAATACTGAGCCGTTGACTAAATCAAACCTGGTGGTTGATTATTGATTACCGCCAACAATAGCAGCAACCGCAGCTAATTCAGCTGCTTCTTGGTGTTGTTGTTCTTCACGGTCAATAACGTCCATTGATGAACTATCAACTAAACCTTTTTCGATTTCACGTAGAGCGATAACGGTTGGTTTGTCATTTTCAGCGTCTACTAGTGGGTCTTTACCACCAACAGCAATTTGGCGGGCACGACGAGCCGCAACTAAAATTAAGTCAAAACGATTACCAATTGCATCTACTGCATCTTCAACTGTTACGCGAGCCATCTCAGCACTCCAAAAATAATTTAAAAGCAAAGGCGTAGTTTACTGTACGCAGGGACTTTCGCCAATAGGTAGTGGTCAATTTTTATCAGTTTTACTGAGTATGACCTAATTAAATGCCCTTAATTTACTTTAAAAGGTCATTTAGTAATTTTTTATTACGAATTTCTTGAGCGCTTAATGTTAAACGCTGCGCCATAACAATCGTTTCGATATCACCAAGGGCAGTATCAAAATCATCGTTTACAATAACAAAATCGTACTCGTTGAAATGAGACGTTTCAGATTGTGCTTTGGCCATACGAGATGCAATAACATCCGCAGAGTCTTGGCCGCGGTTATTTAAGCGTTGTTCTAGTTCTGCTTTAGAAGGCGGTAAAATAAAAATAGTCTGCACGCTTGGCATAATTTTACGAACTTGCTGTGCACCTTGCCAGTCTATGTCTAAAAATACATCTATGCCTGCGTCAAGTTGCGATTCAATAGCTTGTTTTGATGTACCGTAATAGTTATCAAAAACTTGTGCCCCTGTCTCTTATACACATCTCCGAGCCCACGAGACAAGAGGCAATCTCG
>OLGU01000413.1_pt1 | contig 10273 bp, 1 predicted proteins | sample 1609281 | NCBI WGS metagenome assembly OLGU01 (sample SAMN05416705, study PRJEB24817) | seawater metagenome | isolation source: Sea water | place: Canada:Atlantic | collected 2013-07 | reverse complement strand
CACCTCTCTATTCGTCGGCAGCGTCAGATGTGTATAAGAGACAGGTGCTCTCTGCTGTGTTCGAATCGGGCGATGTGATCACAGACATCGTGCTTGTGCCCTGACTGATGGTGACGTGTTTGCCGCTCACATTCATGCGGGTTCGGCTGACCGTCGACTTGTGGCGAGCCTCGCGTTCCTCAGCGCTTACATGTTGCTCCGAGTACGATTCTGTTTCTGTGCCACTGTAGGTGCTCGGCTCTACACTTCGCACAAACGGATTCCAGGCCCCAATTCGTTCAAGCCTGAGCATCTCTTTGGTGTTATCGATGATCATTTTGAGTGTCGATACTTGCACCGCCGTGTCAGAGCTCCGCAGTAGCCGCTCATGCATCTCTTCTGGCGAGTACTCTACTGCCTCTTCACATGTTTCGATGTCTGCCATCGAGAGAGCCGTGATGAGGTATGCCTCATCGCAACCCTCCAGCAACGCCTCGAATTTCGGCTCGATTCTGACTCGCCCAGCCACCGTGGTCGCCTGGATACCAGCCACTGTGGTGGTCTGTGTGTTCCTGCCATCCACGTAGCTGGCGGTGAGACGATCCCCTCGCTCCGGCTCATTCGTTTGCCGTGCTCCATCAAGCGAGAATTTAGGTTCGAGTTTGGGCTGCTCCCCTGCGATTTGGCTTTCTATTGCTTGCCCCTCCTGCTGAGCGGGGGCTGCCATTCGCACAACAGGGTTACAGGCTTCAACTCGTTCCAATCGGATCAGCTCCTTGGCGCTATCGATTATCACTTTCAGGATCGATACGTGCACCGCTGTGTTGGAGCTCTCAATCAGTTGCGTATGCATCTCATCCGGTGAGTACTTCACTGCTTCCTCACACGTGTCGATATCTGCGACTGACAGAGCCGGGATTAGCTCTGTTTCGTCACAACTCTCTAGCAATGCCTCAAATCTCGGCTCGACTGACATATAGTCGTCGTAGTCCCACGTGGATTCATCCTGAGTGCTTTCCATTGAATGCATGCTGATACTACCAGTCATCGGCTGGACGCGTTCGCGACTGATCGAGAAACTCATTGGGTCATCCTTGTCTCCATCCCACTTCGAGTTGGGCCATACCTCTTGCATGACGCTGCACAGCTCCTCGTGGAGCGTGCGTGAATTCGACCATCCTGCCCCGTCATCGACGTGCAGTTTGATTCTGATCGTACCTGCGCCGTCAGTCTTTATGAGGAGGTCCTGTTCCACTCCGCTGATACGATAACCATGCGAGAGTAACAGCACCTTGATCTCGGCCACCGAGATCGACGGATTCCGACTGATTCCTACTGCCCCCTCGACGATCGCCTCCTCTGCAGGCGCTTCTCCCGCCGAGTGGCAATTCACTTGTGCATAGCCCTCGATCTCTTCACTCGGCTCACTCGTCCCTGGGAACATCTGCCGCAGGAGCGTGAGCTGTGAGAGCGCAACCTCTGGTTCGTCCGCTGACTCAGGTGAGATTACGGCGTGAGTCTGCATTCCGAAATTATTCCTCATCTGTTCTAGCATTGCCATTCCTTTGTCGAGGATGTCCTGCTTCTCTTCCTCCTCGATCGGTGCCGTGTGCGAGTTCGCCCTGGAGCCCCATTGCTGGCGACCTTTGCCGCCCTTACCTTTACCCTTGCTTTTGCCTTTACCTTTGCCTTTGCTCGCCGCGATTTCTGCTTTCCTGACATCGTAGGCTTCGAGAGCTTCCTTCTGCGCAGCTGTGGGCTGAGGGTAATTGATCGGGGGCTTCTCTGCGTTGATCCGCTGCTGATCTGTCCAGAGCTTTGCCATCGGCTTGTCGAGTATTTCCTTCGCGCGTGCCTGTGACACGTTACCGTACACGTCGCACGTCGCGCTGCTCGATTTGGCCTTCGGGCATTCCCATCCGTTGCAGCCAGAGCACTTGTCTTTCTGCTCTGCGCGTCCACCCGTCTGGTGCGCAAAGGAGAATGGTTTCTCTCTCTCTGGCTCACCTTCATACTGCCTGAACATATTCAGCGCTTCAGCCATCGCCTTTCCGAATGATACCCAGCTGGTCGCTATGTCCAGGTACCTCGGCTCGCCACGCACGACTCGATCGAGCCAGAACAGAATCTTACTGCCGGCGTGCAGCTCAACGCGCGCTATCCAGTGCCTTGGCTCTCCTTTGACAGCTTCTGGCAGCCTGGCGAGTATCTCACGAAACTTGTCTAACTCCGTGTGGAACACGAGCCCGTTTCCTGCGAATAGCTTCGAGTACTTATAGTTCGCGAGCTCCTTCTCTGGATCGATGTCCCGCTGCTTCACTTTCGGCTGGATGAAGATCTCGATCACATGCTGGAGACGTTCGTCCCCACGCCCACTTTCACCGAAAGTGTTGCGCAATGACGTGATGATCGTCGCTTTACCCTTGCACCACTTATTCACGGCCATCCTCAGATTCTTATCGTCTATCTCGTCTCCTTCCTTCTCCGGGATGTTCGCCTGTTCGAGAAAGTCTCTGAACATGTAGAGCGAATTCTGTAACGCTCCCGCTGAGCTGTCGTCGATCTGGTCGATACTGACCTTGTACATGTCGATTCTCCTTGTCTCTTTCGTCGTTTTTGTTTCCTTCGTCGAGGCCTTCGCGATTGCTCGCGTCGGCGGGGTGGGTCGGCTCTTCCGTTCATCCGTCTGGCTTTCCCGCTTCGGGCTCCACTGTCGTTCTGCTTCGTCTTCTGGTTCGTCGTCCTCTTCTGACTCCTCGGCTTCCATGCATCCCTGCATCGCTTTCATCAGTTGCATGATCTCATTCTGTGCTTTCGTATCTCCTCGTTTGGCCCGCTTGAGCATCTCGCGCATCAGCTCGGCTGGTGTCTGCTCCACTGACTCCTTACTTCCATCACTTGTTCCATTCGCTCGCTTAGGCTCGCTCTTCGATACGTTCCGTTTCGCAGCGCCTCGTGGCGTTGGGAAGCCTGGTTGGAACCCTTGGTCTGTCCCGTACTCGTCCTCCGACGTTTGCTCGTCGTCTTCGTCCTCGACTTCAGCCCCAGAATCAACATCCGAGATGCTGCTTTCACTGACCTCCGGCCTCCGTACTACGGGTCTTTCTTTGCCCGTAGACGCCTTCGGCCGGCGTTCCGGCTCGAGTGACGCCCGTCCACTAGACGTGGTGGCACTGGCATCCTCGTTCCTTGAGTTTTCGTTTGCCTCAGAAATGCCATCTACGCACTCTGAAACCCGTTCACCTTGCACTTCTTCTGCGTGCCGTTTGGGCTCCCCAGCGGTACCTGGAGGTAACCCCGTGCTACCATGATGCGAGGTATGTACCTCGCTAAGTCTTGTATTGTATATAGACTGCGTGCTACGACGCGGGCCAGGCCCAGTCGGGACTGGCATGTGCTCGTCTGCGAAGGCTCTTCGCCGACCGTATGCATGCGAGATCCCAGAGGGATCCCGCATGAGAGACTCTAGTCTCAGGGTCACCAGACGGGGTGACCCAGTGACATCCAACACGCCCCCATGATCAGACACGTGTCTGATCAGACATTGGAAGTCACTATTGCAATGCAATTGCGTTAGCAATACATGTATGTGCTGCGTGGCCATCCGGCTCACGTGGTTGCTCCGCAACTCAGACTGCGTGGCTCATCGGCTCACGTCCCATTACGCTTCAGCGCATGCCCTGCTGTACCAGCAGTCGCCCCATCGTCGTAGCGATGCTTCCACGTCGTAGCGTAGGTTCCGTCGTAGCGGTCCGTCGTAGCGGAAGCGTGGGAGCGCGTCCTCATCGCTTTCTCGCCGTAGCGAGTGGGAACTAATAGATCTCTACCAGTTCAGTGCGGCCATCACATCTCGGGCCCTAGCTATTTAATCCCACCACTTACCAAGTTGGTGGCGAACGATGGCGTGGATGTTCACCGCCGCCGCTTTCACGTTCAGGATCTTGTCCCTCATCTTCTTGTAGAGCTTTGTCGAGAGCATCTTCGTGAGAATGTCCGCTCTGTTGTCATCCGTGCGGATCTTCGTGATGGCTGCTTCTCCATACCTCTCGGCCTCTTGCAGGAACTTCACGCGCTTGCGCATGTACATTCCCTTCTTATCCGCTTTGCCTTGCGTTGCCTTGAAGAGCGCGCCAGAGTTGTCCACGAACGCTGGCGATGCTCTCACCTGCGGGTATCCAATCTCGCACGCGAACTCACGGGTTCCCAAGAGCGATGCCACTGCGCGCGATAGTTCGTATCCCTCAGCGTCTGTCGTGCAGAGAGTCGTGAGGTGATGCTGCCCGCTGTAGCTGTGGATCGTCGTGGTTCCCATGTCTTGCGTGTGTCCTCCCGTCGACGGCCCTGGCTCTGCATGACCTGCATCCGAGTGCGTTCCTGTTTGGTGCCGCTCATCACCTGGCGTCACCGCGTGCGCCGTCGACTGCAGTTGAGAATCACCTACGCCCCCAAGCGTCAGTCCAATGTGCCTGTGACCAAACAGGTGTCGCAGAGCGTGGAGCAGGCATTCCTTGTAGAGCTTGGTCGGGTGCGAGGTGTATCGCGCGATGTAGTAGATGCACCACTGAGCATTCAGATACACCGTCGTCACGCAGTACAGCAGCTGAGCGCATATGCGATGCGCCTTCTTACCTTCATCCGCGCTTAGCATCTCATCCTCCATGTTGAGGCTCATCAGTTCAGGATGGTACGGCGTAGGGGGCGGCTCTTTCTCCATCTCGTTCGGCAGCCACTCCTTCATGTACTCGCATAGTCTGACGTCCATCGTGATGGTGATCGTGTTCTGCTCCGGGTTTGGGTAGAATTGATTCCCCAACCATCCGTCCAGCTCCATTGACTTCACCGTCCAGCGATTACTCAGGTGCTTCTCATAGTTGTCAGCTGCATCATCCTTGTAGATGGCGAGTATATCATCGACATTGAAAGCCATTTTGAGGTAGACGTCGGAGTCATTGTGGATCCATACAAGATCATCCTGGATTACGCTGCGCATCCCGTGGTTCGCTGTTTCCGCCGCTAGATCCTTCTCGAACGCGTTCCCAGCTTCAGGCATCCCGTTCAGCATGTTCATCCATTGCACATTCGCTTCTTCTCCATTCGCTGTGTACATCGGGCAGTCTGGGATGGGGTACGAGTAGGCGGGCGGGTCATTCGGGCTGCGCCTCGAGCTCTGGTGGGCGTTAGCTATGTCGAAACGCTTGATCTTCGCTCCGTCGACGAGGGCGACGTGAATGAGCATCTTCCAGTGCATTGGCTTCACCACGTTCGACATCGTCAACGGCCTGAATTCAGCTCCTCCTGGGCGGCTACCTTCATTGTGCGCCCATACTAGTCGCGCTTTCTCCAGCGGGTCACCGTTCTCGTCTACCTTGTAGTCGAAGACCCACTTTACCCGGCTGATTGGACTTCCTCGGGTTATCGATGGTGCTACTGGAAGTAGTCCGTCGATTGTCCGCCCCATGAAGGCGTCCATTGCGATCCTGAATCTTGGCCAGTTCGGCAGCGTCTTCGCTTGCTTCACCGTAGCGGGTACTGGGTACCACAACGGTACTCCTCTGATCGTCAGGAGCTTGTGCTTCATCCCATCGTTCGGCTTTACCAAGTGCGCCAGCATGATCATCATGTCCTTGGAGCGGTTGTCCATGCTAGAGGACATGCTCATCAGCTCGTTGTCTGGTTCCAGCGTGATCGTGTTGGATTCCATTTTCTTGATGCGCTCCAGCTCCTCGATCATCAGCCCCATGGCCGCTGGCGGATCTGCGAACGCGATGGCGTGGCTACTTACCTGTGCGCGGCTCATATCTGACTCAGTTTCACCCTCCTTCTCTGATGGGATCGGCACGAGTGCTTCTGGCCGCATCCACTCTTCACGCCATGGCTGTCCACGCTGATCTTTTGCGTTCGTAAATCGCACTCGCACCCTGTCCTTCTGCTCGGACGTGATCTCGACACTCCATCCAGCGCCTTCGTTTTCTTGACACTTATACCTCGGCCACGTCTGACGCGGCACCATCGCTTTCTTCAGCTCTTTATTCGCTGCTGGTTTGCTCTTTGCCAGTTGCGGTTTTACTGCTTCATCTGCAAATTTCGTCTTTTGTATCACGTCCCGCTTCGGTCTCGCTTGTTGCTCCTTTGGTGACTGATCCTTGGCTGGCTCTGACTGGTCCTGCGCTGATCCTGATTGATCCTGGCTGGTTGTGAGCTCCTTCTGGGTCGAGTCCACGACTGGCCCTCGGATCTGCCCGTCGAAGCTGTAGACATCGTCCTCGCCTCTGATCTCCTTCTCTTCGATTATGTCTGCGTAGGCGTTCACTTCTCCTCCGTTGATGTTCTTCAGGAAGGACTTCTCGTTGATCATCGCCGCCCCCATGCTATGTATCTTGTGCGTGTTCACGGCGTCGATGATGAGGAAGGTACGACTCTCGCGCACATTCCCTATGTATATTCCCTTGACTGCATAAGGGTCAGCCTTGTCCAGCCTGAGGCCTTTGCGTTGCTCAGGCAGCATCGTACCGTAAGCTTCTGCTCCCCACATTCGGAGCGACTCCAAAGGGTAAGCCTTTCCCGTCTGCAGCTCGTAGTTCGATACTTGTTGCGCCTCATCATCACCCAGCTCCTTCTCTGCTGGAAGTCGCGTCACGCTACGGATCATCGCTGCGTGCAGACACGCGAAGATGTATAGGTTCTTTGGTCGGCGTGCGGTCGCCAGCATGCACGCGCCGTCGCGCTTCATCGTCTGCCAGTGCCGTTCGATCCTGAGCTGGAAATGAAGGTAGGGTGCTGTCAGCTCAATCCTAACTTTCAAGTATGCCGCCATCGATCTGAACTCCTCGCAGTCAAAAATGCTCCCGTTGTCGATCCTGACGCAGGCGAGCACGGTGCGGTACTCTGTGCCGTAGAGGATCCAGAGGTACTTCAGGAAGTCGCTGGTTATCTTCCCGTTGGGCTCCTTGGTGCCCACTACGTCAAACAGATCAAGAGCTTCGTCCACTCCTCCAAGAATCCCGTTGAAACGAGTGATTGCCGCCTCTGTGCGGTAAGACCAGTGATCGAGATGAACACATGCACCAGCCTGTTTCGCTCGCTTGCTCGCAGGTGTGGTGCTTGCGCTCGGTGCCCTCGCCTTGAATACTAGGCAGACGTCGCATGGGCATGTCCTCGTTGATTTCAATCCGAAGACGTTTGCCACAGTTTGCATCGACGCGTGCCCCAGCCGCAGGTGTCCTGCTCGTAGCGTCGTGTGGCGAGCCACACCGGTGACGTGCACACTCACTCGGGGATGGTTATCGCCCACCTGACTCACCGGAATCGTCGCTGTGACGAACGGCGAGTAGTTTCTCGTTCCGAATGCGTACGTGTACTCCCCTATCTCGAGTTTGTTCACGTCATTCAATGTGATCTTGATTCCTTGCTTCTCGAAAAGCCTCCCGGTCGACAGAATGCACAGCGACGAATGACCTTGCTTTGGCAGATACGCCTTCTCGATCAACACCGCAATCGGGACTGTCTCCCCATTCGGCGATGTCATCGGCAGGCCGATCAGCACGGTGCCCATCGCTTCAAATTCGACTTGCTCGCCTTCCTTCCCTACGGTGATGGCAGGCAGATCTGGCTTCAGGTACGTGATAAACGCATCTCTATTGCAAAATATATGCGCGTCCGAGCAGCTGTCGAGGAGGATGTTGACCGGCTTTGAATTCCACTTGAATTTGGATGGGTCGACCAATGACGTGCTGGCGTTGTTCGCGTTGATCTCGAACTCCCAACCGTGGGTGCTGACGCCGGCAGGTGTTGCGTTGCCCTGAGTAGACTTGCCCTGCTGGCTCGCCTCAGGGGCGCTGGCTCTCATGGCTGATGCCACTTGCTCTGCCTCGAGAGCATCGCCCAGACGGTTCGAGGGAGGAGAGACTACCTCCGCCCAGCTCCTGCGTTTCTTCAGTAGCTCATGCGCTACGTCAGCTAGTAACTCACACATCGCTGGCGGGTAAGCCTCAGAGCCTGATGTCGAGAATGCACCCGACTCGTTTAGGCGCGGCGTCTTGAGCGTCCCCGACTGCATCGTCGTTTTGAGGGACCCGAACTTGTTCATGACCAGTGGGTATACCTTCTTGGTGCACCACAGCGACGTGGTCTTCTGCGTCGGCGCGTTGATCGGCTCCGCGCCTTGATCGAATGGTATTTCCTTCAGTTGCATGCTACTCACCGCCTTCTTTCCCACCTCGGTGTGGAAAATCGTCGAGTGCCATTCCTTACCTGGTATGGCGTGTGGCGATCCTGCTCCACGCCACACCGGCTGCTCGATTATCACTTCTGCTTCCGCTTTGCAGGCTGCCTCCATGAGAAAAAAACAGATACCCCACATTAGTAGAGCTTCTTTGGCCTCTGGCTTCACTTCCCCTGCAGCATCAACATCTCCATCTGGATAATCTTTGTTGAACAGCACTCCAGGTCCTGAAGGCATGCACTTACCTTCCTTGCTTCCCGCTCCACGCAGAGCGCAGAACCACTTGCAATCCGGGCTGGCCAGAATTAGAAACACATTCGGCGCCTGTAAGTATTCTGCCAGGGCCTTGCATACCTCAGGTCGACGTATATCCTGAGCGTATCCTCCTGTTTTGGGATCGATTATCACACACTCGAATTTCAGCTGCGTGATGCTTCCCACGTGCGATTTCACATCACCTGTGCGTTCTTTACCACCACAGAGATATATCATTGTTGGATTCTTCGGAGCTGATGCCCCTGGATGCCACAGCTCGATTGCCGTGTGCGCACTCAACCTCAGTGGTAAGTCGTGGCTCACCTTGGCTTCATTGTGCATGTTGCCATAGTAGCACCATTCTGGTGCTTCGAGCTCTTGCACCAGTGAGGCGCTCACGCTCACTGGGTTCGAGACCTGTGCGGCCTCACTGACGCTCGACCTACGGGTGATGTGGAAACTCAGACCTTCCTGTTCCCACTTCAGATCTGGCCACATTTCCTTCAGAATGCTATGAAGCTCGTTTCGGAGATCAAACGAGTTAGACCATCCCGCTCCGTCGTCGACGTGCACCTTGAATCTGATCGTACCCGCGCTATCCGTCTTGATGAAGGTTTGCTCATCGATCCCGCTGAGTCTGTACTCATGAGACAGAAGTAGTTCTGGGATGTTGATACCAGCCATAGTAGCAACATTCTGTGCGGTACTAGCCCCGTAGGTCGACTGGCCACCAGCCACGTAGGTCGGCTGGCCACTGCGCTTCGCGGCTTGCACTATCTGCGTGCATAGCGTCAGATCTATTTCTATCCCTGCGCTTTCTTCCATTGCCGTCTGCATGTCTGCCGGGCTATACTCAGCGGCCTCAGCGACCGTTTGAATACCCGCCATGCTCAGCGCTCCAATCGATTCCTCTGCCCCGCATTCGTATAGAATCTGCTCGAGCTCGCTCTCGATCATCGGAGAGCTGTCAGGGTCAACGTCGAAGCCAAGCTTTGTCTCGATAGCTCGGTGGCACCTTATGCCCAGCTGCTCATTCACAGGAACAGACTCATCCAGTCCTGCAAACGCGCTCTGCACTCGAACACATTGCCACTGCTCTTTCTCGTCACCAAATACTCCACCTGCGGTATTTAGCAGGTGAGCACTCAGTCCGAGCTCGGCACGCAGAGCTTTCATCTGTTCCGCCGTGCACATCTCCTCTTCCTCTTGGGCTTCCTCTTCTTCGGCCGTCTGATGTGCGTTGACTCCACGTCCACGGCCAGCACGTGCGCGTCCTCCACGGTTTGCTTTGCCGCCCTTTCCTTTGGCGACCTTCGCAGCCCGTTTCTCGTCGTACGCTTCCAGCTTCACCTTCTCCTCAGCCGTAGGCTGTGGGTAGTTCACTGCAGGTCGGCTCAGCTCTGCCCTCGATCGGTCCACGAATCCCTTGTAGTAGGGAATGCCGAGTATCACTTTCGCACGCGGCTGGTTGACCGTCCCGTACACGTCGCACACTCCAGCCGATGCTTTGCCCTTCGGACACAGCCTGCCTTTGCACTCTGAGCATGCGTCTTGCGCCCGTTCAGCTTCATTGCCTCCTTGGCCACGGCCACCCTGCGCTGACGGTGCTGGGTGGGGGTTAATCGCCTGTGGACGCCTGTGCATCGTCTCGTATTCACGCGTCGTGTCGATCGCCGCCTGCATCAGATCAGCGAACACGTTGTAATCCCGCCTCACCTTGGTGAGCGGGAACTTGTCTGGATCTTCACGCTGTACTCGTTCCATCCAGAATAGGATATTCGGCCCTGCAGCCCTGTCTCTTATACACATCTGACGCTG
>OLGU01000411.1_pt1 | contig 10283 bp, 3 predicted proteins | sample 1609281 | NCBI WGS metagenome assembly OLGU01 (sample SAMN05416705, study PRJEB24817) | seawater metagenome | isolation source: Sea water | place: Canada:Atlantic | collected 2013-07 | reverse complement strand
GAGATTGCCTCTTGTCTCGTGGGCTCGGAGATGTGTATAAGAGACAGGTGTAAGACATCCAATCATAGTTACTATTGCTTCACGGGTACATAGAAGCCTAGCTATTTTATTACTATTCTATTAAAATTCTATTGCTTCACGGTAAAATAGAAGCCTTTGATCTTCATGAAATTGTAGCTGAGGATAGATATTTCTTAGCTGGGCAGGGATGCACTGAAACCTCACCTGTCGAGCGCAGAAACTAGTTCGAAAGACGCAGATGCACTTAAGCCTCACACGAAGTTCCAAAAATTTTGATCTTCATAAAATATTAGTCGAGAATAGACATTTCTTAGCTGGGTAGGGATGCACTGAAGCCTCACACATCGAGCGTAAAAAACTAGTTCGGGAAACGCAGATGCACTTAAGCCTCACGCGAAGTTCCAAACTTTGATCTTCCTAAAACTGTAGTTCAATTTTCACGAAACGGTTTCTTAGCTGGGCAAGGATAGACTTCAGAAAACACCCCTGAAAACCAAGAATAGGTGTGGAAGCAATCAGTGCACAGGAAGGGTTAGAATCGCCGATGTGGATGCCCAGGGGGTGAGTTCCTCGATTAATGTCCCAAGAGTTCACGATGTCGGAAATGCGAGACAGGAATGGCTGTTTCAGTCGGAGTTTTTTCCCTGAATTACGTACGGAGTTTCGTGGTAGATCGGAGATGATGACGTCATAATCGGAGGGGTTGAAATCCACGGTTACGGGAGTGTATTTCGGACTGGCTTTCTTGGGGTTAAGACCGCACGCAAAAAGTTCATTGTTTGGCCCAAAATAGGTGTATTCCAGCTGAATGCGTCTACTGACCAAAGGCTCAAAAATGTTCATGGAATGGTACCCATTGACTTTAGGAATGGAACTCGAGACTTGGTGCAAAAAGGTGTGAACACTCCATAAGTTAGTAGCTGAGTCTCCTTCCAAAATTTTTCCGATGAAAACGCGGGATTCTCCACGTTTTTTGAATAAAATGATATTCCCGGGAGCCAGTTTGAACGGAATAGATTCCAAAAATACGTCAGAGATTTCTTCGTTACTGCTCTGCTCTGAAGAGGGTCCAGCTGGGTTCGAAATTGACTGAGGTTCAGAAAGGGGGGAAACGCCCGGATCGGTCTGAATGGAAGGAAGGTTGACCGCAGGAAGAGGGGTTATTTTCTTCATGTGGTCCGCAATCCTTATAGTTAGTCGATTTGAATCGTTATTTCGGACTTTGTACGCGTCGTGGGAAACTTTGGAAATGACTTCATGGTTCGTTTTGGCAACTGGGTTGATTTTGGATTGTCTGTGCTCAACAGTTACGGCAATTTTATCACCGATTTCGTAAATGGGGCAGCCCTTGCCGATATTGTATTTTAGAGCCCTAGAACAGCTGTTTTCAGAGTGAATTCTTTTCAGGTTTTTGCTAATGGTTAAAAGTAGATCTCTACGAAGGAGAGCTGATTCAGATAGGCCAATGGTGGGCAGGTTTTCGAGTCTGTCGATGCTTTGGATATCTGAATCAATTCCAGGCATAATGTAATGCTCCATACTCGTGAAAAAATGGAGTGATTCCGTTGGTTCCCGGAATGGGAGATGAGTTGTATGCAGCCATGGCGTAGTAGAAAAGATTTGGAGCTAAATGGTTCATGTTAATTCCCGTCTTGCTCTTAGCAAAGGAAACCATGGTTCTGATGGCCTCAAGGAGGAATTTGATGATCCGTTCTGCTGCTACGCCATTGTGAACATACGACCAGGATTTGCTCCCAAGGATGGATAGAACTTTCAGAATGCTGTTGACTTCTATGACGTCAAATTGGGTATCAAAAATGAGATGGTTGGGCTTTCCACATTTCAGGAAAACCTCGAAAAATAGCCATTCGGCTGCCAGCTCCATACTTTCGTTAGCAATAGTGGTACCACGAACAAAATGATTGAAAGCGTCGTATACGATGATTGCCCCAATGATTTTGGATCCCGGTACTTTGAATCTGAAAATATCTATGTGAAGAGTGTCGTAGTGAGCAGTGCGGTAAATCGGAAACTGTGGGGCGTTATGGCTTGGGTAAGATTTGGATGCTTTGCAGTGTTTGCACGCCGTGCAAACCTTGCGAACTGTAGCATCCAAACCTGGCCACCAGAAATATCCTCTGGTCTTGAAAATGACGCTATTGTAAAAACCGTGCCCTCCCTCGAGACTGGAATGAAAGAAGTCTGCTATAGAGTTCTGGGTTCTTGTTTCAAGAGGGGGAATGACGATTGCTCGGATGAAAACGCAGTCGTCAGGATTCGTGCTTTTAGGTTTTTTTGAAGGGCGTCGAAAAAGGATACCTAGAGCTTTGTCGTATTCGAAATCTTTACGGATGCTGTTGAAAACGCTGCGAGTAGATTTAGACTTATCTTTAGTTTTGGTGCGAATGCCGTGTAGCAGAAACTGGATGCGAAAATTGCAAAAATCGCAGCGGGATTGGAGATCCAAGATATCCCGGCGATTTGGGAGGTTGGTAACGTCAAAAATCGCTGACATAGGGATGACGTCGGTAGAGGGCATGGGTAGCTTGTCAGTTTTCGCGAAAATTTGGGCAGCGCCCGTATGTAAAATAGTGCCGACAGTTACAATCGCCCTGGTTAAATTTTCTGGTCCCTGAGAGTTTGAGATATCGGGAGATTCCATATTGAAAGCAGGAGCCAAAGGGCATGTATGATTGTGCAAGATCCAAAAGTTCGCATCGTCAGTACTAAAGTCGCAAAAGGCGCAGGGTTTGACATCCTGGAGTATGGGATCCAGAGGGTCAATTATTTCGTTACTAGTGACGTCAAGACATCTGCTGCAGAAAATGTTGTGGGCAACGGCCATGAGTATGTGATCGTTGTCCAGAGTGTGTTCTATGCAGTTCGACGAGCTTGATGAGAAAAGAGGGGGCAGAAAATCCTCCAGAGATATGGTTGAAAAGGTTACCGGTTCCATTGAGTTGTTGGACTGCGAAAGGTTTAAAATGACAAAATGATTTCCGATTTCAGTGTTGTCAGAAATTGTGCTAGTTGAAGAAGTACCAAAAATTGTGGTGACTGATGGTGTGCTGACGTCGCTAGACGACGTCACTCGATGAGCTTCCTCGTTGAGATTGACTAGTCTAGACAGGCAGTCACTAGTGAGCATATTTGACCCTCGTTGAAAAAGAAAACTCAGGTTATGGTAGGCCGACAGGCGGAGAGCCCATCTGACTCGACGAATGTTCTTCTGGGCGAGAAGCCACACGATGTTTTTGTGGTCTGTGAGGACGATGACTTCTCGGAAGGATTCGAGGAGGTAGTCCAGGGTATCGAGAGCGAATACGATGCCGAGGGTTTCCAGATCCATGGCCCCGGTGTACTCGAGGTCGCCTTCGGCGAAGTCCGTGTTACGGAACTTCTCGACGATAGCTTGGGCTGCGTTGGAGCCATCTTCCGTCGAGCCTGACGGCAAACACCATTTCCTCTCGTGCACTTTCAGTTTTCGGGAAAAAAATGCTACTGGTCTGATGAGGTGGGCATGCAATTTCGGAGAAAGTTTCGCGTCGGAAATGTCAAATTGATATGCCCAGCCACCTACGGCCACTTTGCTGGCGTCAGTTTCAATAAACAGCTTCCTGTCCCATTTGGGAAAGTAGAGAAACTGTTTGTTGATGATAACGCTTTCGATTTTTGACTTCATGTTGAGGAAAGAATTTTTGGCTGCTAGTGAAATTTCAAAATTGCTGGTCAGTCCCTTCGCCGTAGCATCCGTGAGTTCGGTTCTCAGGGCGTTTATGTCGAAAGCAAAGTCTTTCAGGAATTTGGATTGGTACTGAAACATGCCTAAAGATACTTGTAAACCCTTCACAGATCGTGGAATCGGAAGAGAGCTGATGCCTTGCACTAGTTTGGAATCAGGCATGAAACCGTCCTTGTTCACCGTGTAGCCTAGGAAAGTTATTTCGGATGCGAAAAACGTGCATTTCAGGAGGTGAAGAGTATGGCCGAAACGCCACATTCTACGAAGAACCCTAGTAACGATTTTGAGGTGATCCCGGGCGGATCCTTTGCTGTGCATTAGAACATCGTCGACGAAGAAAACGACTGAAGAAAGCTCGATCCCTTTTAAAACCTTGTACATATGGGACTGCATAAAAGTTGTGCTCAATTTGGCGCCCATGGGCAGTCTTGTGAACTCAAATTTTTGCAGAGGGGGAACAGTAAAAGCCGTTACCTCACGAGATTTTTTGTCCAAAGGGAGTTGCCAAAAAGACTGAACGGCGTCTGTAGAACTGAAATAGTTTGAGCCTGCTAGTGCCGAGATAAGGCAGTCTATTTGGGGAGGATCATTGCGAAAGTCAAGTGTGTGTGCGTTGACTGCGGAAAGGTCGTTCACAAGTCTCCACATGTGATTTGGGTCGTCCGATTTCGGGTCTTTTTTGGGTACAAGGAAAGCTGGACTGTTGTAAGGAGAATCCGAAGGAGTAATGACTCCTCTGTCTACCATGCTCTGCAAAATGGCCCTGAAAGCTGTCAACTTCTCCCTGTTATGGCATGGAATGGGCCTAGCGTTAACTATTTTGGTGACCGGAATATGGCACTCAGTTCCTAAAACCGGTGGGAGGTGGGTGGTTTGCCAAAGTTCTCTGAGGTTCAAAATGCAGTCTTTCTTGAAATCCGGGACAATGCTTTTGGGAATGTTACCGCTAAAGGGGCATTTTTCAAAAAGGGCGTCGACTTCACTGTCGGACATTGGCAGTCTAGGAAGCCCCCTAGGATCAAATTGCAGATCAGGGGGGGCGTCTAGCTTGTCAATATCTGAGAGAGAGGGGTCCAGAGGAGCAGTGATTGGAGTTTCGTAAAGGCCCCTATTGACATCGTGTGATTCGTGAGGGTAAGCCGAAAGGTTGCAGGTGGCTCGAAGACTGTGGCTGTTAATTTTGGGAGATTTATTGGAAATCTGAGAAAGTGTGACGTCGTTAAACTTACGCTTGCCCACCGAGAAAGAGTAATTCAAGTCGTCAGGATCCGGGTTCACCGTAGCCCTGCATTCTTCTTGAATTGTTTTCAGGCTCGAGAGGCAATCGTCAGTGAGAGAAGCGAAATTAGAAAAGGCCACCTGAGGAAAACCATCAGAAGTCGTCAGGGGAGACGGTTTGGAAAAGGTCAACGCCAAGGATTTTAGGTGTGATTTCGGAGGGATAGACAGCCTGACACCGTGGGAAATGCGATCGCTACAGACCCCCCCGGAAGCGTATCCTGTGGCAGTTTCCTTTTGGGACTTGCTCATGAAAAGGCGTTTGAAGTTGCCAGGCGACTGGGGCGGTTTCGGATCGGAAGTTTGAAAAATCTCTGAACGAAGATCAGGGTACGGACCCGACTCAATGGATCCCGAAACGGACAGGTAGGGCGAGGTCAGGGTGCTGGTGCGGTCAATACCATGAAATGTGACTAAAGGGTGTGCAGGAAAGCAATCAGCAGGCATGGCAAGGGGGGAATTAGAGACTATGGCGTACCCTCGCAGGTGCTGAGGAGAACTTTCAGAGCTGGGGTAAGCTAGAGTCGAAAAAGTGTTATCTATTTCTGTTACAGTCTCATACATATCAGAATCGAGAAATCCAATGAAAGGTATGAGAAGGGCGGTAGCAATACCCAGACCCATAGTTGTTTCGACGAGGCGTTTGCAGCCCGACTGCGATCTGGATTCCACCTCACCGCTGTTGGATAAGGAGGATTCCATGAAACCGAAAATAGTCGAAGCGCGAATGCATTCATTTGAGAGTTCGCTATTAAGAAATGAAATGATCCCGGAAGTATTGCTCACGAGATCCCCTTTGCAGTGAAAAACCGGGACGTCATTGGAGGCTGAGAAACCGGTTTTTTGGGAGATGACAGCGACTACTTTGCTGCGTTGACCATCGCTAGAAATCGAATCGTCGAAGGTGCTAATGACGTCGTTGGAGTGGCCTAAAAACAGAATTATTGGCCTAAAGTCTATGGAGAAACCATCGCGATCAGGTGCCGAGAGAAAATTGGATCTAATTGCGACAGATTCTACATACTCGGATGATGCGGCGATAAAGGCCAGCTCCCTGATATTAATACCCTCATTTGAAACTGCGACGGATCGGGCCGGAGGGCGGTGGAGGGAAGCTACTATTTCATTTTCAGTGATGACGTGGTCAGCGTCTGTGACGTTGCGTACAAAAATGTGCCCAGAAGGAGGACCGAAATCGTTTCGGAGTGGATCATGCGAAAGGGACAGGTTGCAAAAGGATATTTCGGAAGTCTGAACCGTAAAACTGCCGTCGTCGGGACCGGGTGCATTTCTCACTTCGAACGTTTTGCAGTCAAAAGGGGTGTCGTTTAGAGACAAAATTCGGGACTGAGCGATCTCAACGGGAATACGAATCCACGGGGAACCTTTTGGAACGAGAAAATTGCATGAAACTTTAAGAAGGGCAACCGGGGGAGTAATCCCAGAGCGAAACAGTTCATCCCTGTAAGATGGATCTTTGAAATTTTGAATCAATTCGGAGGTAGAGTTCAAAATGGCACGGTTGATTGACTCGAAATTGCTAACCGTGGGCTCAACAGGGTCCGAAACAACAGGAGGAAAGTCGGGAGAGGGAGGAGCAATGTAAATATCTGGGGAATGAGCCAGACGACGTCTCGGAGGATTATCATGTTTAGCATCCAGGAAAAGAGGAAGAGGATTTGGGTTGAAAGGCGTAACTAGACTAATTGATTTTTGGCTGGCTAGGAAGGATTCAAAAATGGTGAAACTCTGAATGGGTTTCAGGCATGCCCGAACCTGTAAAATGTCCCGGTATGAACCACGAAAATTTGGCGCTGCCACCAGTCGGTTGCGTCTTGGGGCGTAGGTAGTGTCTGACAAAACCCGGCGCCTGGGGAGGGCTTCTAAACTCCCTCCAAACAAACTAACATTCGCTGAAAAACCGACTGGTGCAGATACGAGGTCTCAAAGGGGGGCCAGGCCATTCAACCGGATCAAGGACGACAGCGAAGATTTCATTTCCTCAGAGGTGGACTCGGAGAGAATGGTTTTCCTCGCTGCATCCTCGAGAAACGGGTGAAGAGCAAGACGAAAAGGGAGTGGATTTTCATAGGGACGGAGTTGGGAGCTGGGTGATCTTTTGTTGTCACTGACGAAGTGTGGAACGATGTGACAACCTAGGGCTCCGAGGGTCTTGTTGCCAAAAATTATAGCATTGGGATTGTTCATATCGATCAAAAAAGCGTTGAATCCCATCATGATCATAATCTGGGGTGCACCAGAGGATGCGCCATTAGATCGGACCATGACAGGAATCTCTATCCAGCAGATGCTGCGAATCGTGGAACGATCACCATTCACACCTTTGACTTCGAATTTGCCCAGGGAATCGAGAGGAACGAGGAATTTCACGAAGTGATGGAGGGAACCTTTTGGATTGAAGTACGAACCATTGGCAAGAGTGAGATTGGCGCCAGAGTCAGGGAGGGCAGAGGCAGTGCAGGCAAGGGGAGAAGCACAAGTATTACGATCGACAAGCTTGAGAATGGCAACAGAGGGTTCAAGGTCACTCGATACTCCTACAAAGTGAGTGGGAAGGGACAAGGAGCCACAGGCCATCACAGGATCAAGAGAACGAAGGTCGAGCCAGGTAAACAGGTCCTTAACCAGGCTGGCGCGGGGGGAGGTACAAGCGTCAAGAGGTTCCTTACCAGTCACAATGCCATTAGATACAGTGTAGCACATGCCTTGCAAAGGATCATTGTTTCGACCAACCACAGCAGCAAGGAAGAAGACAGAAGAATCAGATTGCCAGACAGATTCGAGGTCGGATGCGGGACCAAAGGTTACAGTGGAGCAGCTGGGAGGATGAGAAGAAGCAAGAGGAATACCAAGTTCAGGGGGAGAAGAAGAAGGAGGAGAGGGAGCTTGAGGTGGCGGGTTCGAAGTCAAAGGAGGACGACTTGGTAGTTCCCTCAACGGTGCAGGATTCCGATGGGTAGAGCCCTGAAAATTTCCCCCGGCAGAAAGCCCCCCTCCCTGACCCTCTTGATGCCCCCGCATTGACTTGGCCTTCATTTGGACTTGTTTTTTCAGTTGAAAATATTGCAGCATTTCCTCTTTCGTGACGAGTTGCTGCAAGACATTGGATGGGATATAAATAGGTGTAAGACTGCCTCCTGAAGCTAGGATAGCCCGTACACATGCAGAGATTTTTTCAGCGGAAACGTGTGGGAAGGGACAATCAACCCCTTTATTGCACTTCCCTGAAATGAAAGCATAGCAAAATTTGGACGCAAGAAGAGCACGGTTGGCATCGACTGCGGGCAGCACGTTGTAGATCGCGGCCGTGTAATCCTCGAAGGTAGGATGATCGGCCACGGTGTGTAGCACAAAGTGGTCCAGTGCACAAGAGGTAGGGCACGATGAACCTTCCGTGCCGCCGAGCCCGGACAGCCTGGTTCGTTTCGGATCTGAACCCGTATACATGCAATGGGAAACGAGGTTAGTTGGAGTCGTCTTCTTGGAGCTCTCAGATGCTAGAATGGCTACAAACACGCCTATGGAGAGGGTGGAAGGATCCACCACGAGGGCAGAATAGCATGATGTAATCACGGGGATAAAGACAGGGTAAGGGAGCCGTCCTAGGGATGAACGGATGGCGTTAATAGACTCATTTAGTGGAGTTGCCCCTGCTGCCGAGCACTGGTTGAGCTGGAGGAGAAGGTTGGCCGTTTGCATCCCGCGTTGAAGGATGATCGATGCCTGCTGGTCTGAGAGCTTCTGTAGGGCCAGGACGAGAGCTCGGGCATGCGAGCATGCGCCCTGCTTCATGATAGCGTCCATTCTGACGCGTAGAGATACACTGACCAGGGACCGTTCAGTGTACAGATACATCGAGCTAGGGTCTCTCAGATCTTTCTGAGAGACGTCGGAGCAGCCCGCCGAGACTGCTAGGAAGTACTTGCCGGTGGAGACGAAGTCCAGGACCAGGTTAGTGATTTCATCGCTCGAGTCGCCGGTAGCGTAGACGGAGCCTGGATCGTAATGTCGGTACAGGGACACGACGTGTTGTCCGATGGTGCAGCCGAACGCTTGGAGGGGAGTGACCGCGGTGAGCCCGGAAGTCAGGGTGTAGAAATGCGGAAAAAGGATTCCCATAACTGCTCGGGCCATGCGGGAAAACACGGAGTTCTTGAAGGCAGCAAGGATTTCCTCCAGCGAATATTGTAGCTCGGTGCCGTACCAGCCCTCCTGCATGATCTTGATGGTCCTGGCTGGCAGGACCAACAGCGCGGATGACACGAGCTCGGTGGCCTTGGCTGAGAGGAAGAACTTGGACGCTTCGATGGCCCCATCCCCACTGACGATGGGGTCGTCGTTGTCCACGAAGATGAAAACCGGCTGCGGGGTGGTCAGGTCAAGAGGATTTGCCCCGACTACGAGATGGCCATTCCCGGTCAAGTACGTGTTGCCGGACACGAACCAAGGGCCCTCTACGAGGCCCAGAGACGTCCGCTGATCCTGAAACTGATTCTCTGTAGCGCAAGGGGCAGAACAAGAGAAATAACGGTTAATACGGAGTTTAGTGGTTTCAAAGCCACCGTAAAATTCTTCCGGAGTGAGGCCGATTCCGTTGGCGATGTTTTGCACATCTTGTTCACCGATGCCGGCAGACGACATGATCTCGAAGATCGAGTCGGCTAAGACGGTGAGGTCGTTTTTTTCGGCGGAATTGCCCAGGTTGTAGGCTAGTGCTCGCAATGAGCGATCCTTGTTTAGGGATGTAACGTCACCGAAGCACCACGTTGACGAGGAACGACGGTGGTTGTTAAACGATCGAAGAGCCATGTCTTGTAGAGGGGTGTATATCAGTGGTAGAGCTGAATGAAGGTCGTTGCGATTTCTTCTTCAACACGTCGTTTTTCAATTACGATTAGCCGTCACGGTAATGCCGTTCACGGTTTTGGTTGTGTTTTGGTGGTTTTGATCGGAGGATCGTGATTTGGTTTAACTTAAACAGGCAGAGACGGGTCTTGGATAATTCCGTGACTTAGTCAAGGCGAGAGAAAAGTTGTGGTATATAAACGGCTAACTGACGTAGAATTACTAAACTTCAGAATACTAAAACTAGGTTCAAGCAAAGTCAGGTGGGTTTCCTAACCCACGTTTTTAGGTAAACTTACTAGGTAAGTTTACCTAGGTACGGATGCTAGGTAGATTGGAGTTACCAATCTACCCTAGGTATGACAGTTGATGGATG
>OLGU01000401.1_pt1 | contig 10463 bp, 6 predicted proteins | sample 1609281 | NCBI WGS metagenome assembly OLGU01 (sample SAMN05416705, study PRJEB24817) | seawater metagenome | isolation source: Sea water | place: Canada:Atlantic | collected 2013-07 | reverse complement strand
TGGCATAACGGCATGACGGCGATCACGGGTGAAACCGGCGCGGGTAAATCGATTGCCATTGATGCACTTTCACTGTGTTTAGGCGAGCGCGCTGAAGCGTCGGCGGTTCGCCCTGGCACAGATAAAGCAGAAGTGTGCGCACAATTTGATTTAACTGCCCTTCCTCTTGCTAAAGCATTTTTAGAACAACACATGCTAACGAGTAACGACAACGAATGCCTACTTAGACGCGTTGTATGTAAAAATGGCCGTAGCAAAAGCTATATTAATGGCAGCGCTGTTACAGCAGCTCAACTTAAAGAGCTGGGACAGTATTTAATTTCTATACACGGACAGCACGCTCATCAACACCTTTTAAAAGCTGAACACCAGCTGCAACTGCTTGACGCCTACGCAGGCCACAACCAGCTTGTAAAAGCGGTTAGCCAAAGCTTTAAATTATATGCAAACCTGCAAAAAGAATTTAAACAGCTTGAGCAACAGCAATTACAACAAGCCGCTCAAAAACAATTACTCGAATACCAAGTTGCCGAATTAGATGAGTTTGCCTTACAAGACGGCGAGTTTGAACAAATAGAAGCCGAACATTACAAGCTAAGTAATAGCCAAACCATTTTAGAAGCCTGCCAGCGCGAACTTCAGCATTTATACGAAAGTGATGAGCAAAATGCCTGTTCAATGCTGCAACACAGCGCTCAACAATTTGCCGAGCTTGCAAATTATGACGAAAGCTTAGCAAGTGTAGCTGCATTATTAGATGAAGCCGCAGTGCAAGTTGAAGAAGCAAGCAGAGAAGTAAGAAACTACGCAGAGCAGGCCGACTTAGACCCTGCAAGATTAACAGAAGTAGAAGCGCGCTTAAGTGGCGCGATGGACTTAGCCCGTAAGCATCATATAAAGCCTCAAGAGCTGGTTGAGTTTCATCAAAGTTTAACACAAGAGCTAGAATCAATTAGTAACAATAGCTCACGTTTGGCGCAATTAGACGATGAAATAACTAATGCGCTAAGTGCATACCAGCACGCCAGTGATCAGCTAAGCGAAAGTCGCCATAAATATGCTAATACATTAAATCAATTAATTAGTGAAAGCATGGCTAATTTATCAATGGAAAATGGGGTCTTTGAAATTCAGCTTACCCAAGAAGCTGAGCGCCAACCCAATGCATTAGGTTTTGATAGCGTCTCGTTTTTAGTCTCTACTAATCCTGGGCAGCCATTACAACCTTTAGCTAAAGTTGCCTCGGGTGGTGAGCTGTCGCGTATTAGCCTTGCCATACAGGTGATCATTGCCCAAAAAGTGACAACGCCAACGCTTATTTTTGACGAAGTGGATGTAGGTATATCAGGTCCTACCGCCTCCTCTGTAGGGAAGTTACTACGCCAACTAGGAAAATCAACACAGGTTATTTGTGTAACCCATTTACCCCAGGTTGCAAGTAGTGCGCATCAGCAGTTTTTTGTAGCAAAAGAAATAGCACAAGGCGAGACCTTTACTCAAATGCTCAGCCTAAATAAAGATGGCCGTATTAATGAAATTGCACGCTTACTCGGTGGCGATAATATAAGTAAAACCGCTAAAGCAAATGCTAAAGAGCTTATTATGGCGCACGCCTAAGTTATACTTTTGCTACAACAGTGGAGAGACGTTTTAAATGCAAAGCATGCTGATAAATTTTTGCCATGTTACTGGGTGGCTACTTGTTGTTTTAAGCTTTTTACTTATCGGGTTTAGTAAGTTTAAGCACGCAGAATTTAAGCTAAAACTCTTTAGCTTTTTAAAACTTATATTGGTTTATCAAGTAACGGTGAGTGTTTGGCAGTGGTTTATTATTGGCAACATAGTGGCTAATAATCAATGGTTACTTTTATTAGCACAGATACTGTGCAGTGCAATGTGCTATTTAAGTTTACAGCGGCGAAAAAGTAAAAGCCGCCCCAACCTTGATAGTTTTTCTATGGATTAACTAACACAAGCGTTAAGAGCAAGTTCTATTTTTACCTTGCTCTTTTGCTTTGTATAATCGCTCGTCGGCCAGCTTGATGTCTTGGGCTATGGTTGTATCTAACTGGCTTTGCACAAGCCCCATACTTATAGTTAATACCACCGATTTTCCATTCATGCGCACTGGATTTTTTTGTAATTCGGCATGAATTTTTTCTGCAATACTTTGCCCCTGCTCTTTGTCGCTGTTTGGTAGTGCAATTAAAAACTCTTCACCGCCCCACCGAGAAGCAATACCTTGCTTTGGCATGCTCTTTTTTAAAATATTGGCAAGTTGGGTTAACGCTTCATCACCAAAGTCGTGGCCGTAGTTATCATTAATGTTTTTGAAATTATCAACATCAGCTAGCAAAATTACATACGGCTGCTTATTTTTTTTATGAAGATGTTTAAGCTCAGCAAGTTCTTTCATCATAAAACGTCTGTTAGGTAAATCAGTTAAGTGATCTATTGTGGCAAGGCGCTCATTTTTTTGACTCAGCGCGACTATTTTTTCATTGTATTTTTCGCGTGAGCGCTCATAAAAACCACTTAATAAAGCAACAATAATAAAAGAAATGACCACCCTTAGTGGAAGTGCTTCAGGCTGATAATCATAAATATTAAAGTTATCTGTAATAATAAAGCCGGCGATCACGGCAAATAAAAAAGCAACAATATCAAATGTTCCTTTTTTTAGGCCTCTAATAGAGTAAGTCACCGGTGATACAATAAATATCCAAATTGGCCCAGTACCTTCAGCTCCGCCCGAGATCACTAAATACAGCATTAAACAGTAAAGGTTATATAAAATGGTGGTCGCTGATTTTTCGACTGCACGGTAAAGGCTAAAAGCCCACGCATAAAAACCAGCTGAAACTAGCAGCATAATACCAAGCACTACATCAGCATTAGACAATGCATTACACGCCATAGCGAAGGCAGCTATAAATCCGATGGTCGAAAAAAAGCGAACAATTAGCTTTCTTTCTCTGTTGTCTGAGTATGCATTCATATTATTATTTTTTATTTGCAAGCGAGCTTTAAAAGCTCATTTTCCGAGGATTTAAAAAAAGAAGTTAGCAGCAAGTTTGTACTGAAATAGTACTTTAAGCAAGATTTACACGTTAATTATTGGTTAATGACAATTTTTTAATACTTTTTCATTTGAAAAAAAGCAAAAAAAGCAAGCCAGTTGGCTTGCCTTTATTATATTTAAAACTTAACGAGATAATTAAACCTCTAAATAATCCATAATACCTTCAGCAGCGTTACGCCCTTCAAAAATAGCCGTTACCACTAAATCAGAGCCTCGCACTATATCGCCACCTGCAAATATTTTCGGATTAGTTGTTTGATGAGTAAATTCACCTTGCTCTGGTGCGTTAATGCCGCCCCAGTGGTTAATTTCTACATCATACTTTTCTAACCAGTCCATTTTGTGTGGTTTAAAGCCAAACGCCATAATAACCTGGTCTGCCTCAAGTACGTGCTCAGAGCCTGGTACAACTTCTGCTCGGCTACGGCCGTTTTCATCAGGCTCACCCAGTTGCGTTTTAACCATTTTAACGCCTGCAACATGACCATTATCGTCAAGTACAATACCCGTTGGCTGTACATTAAAGGTAAAGTTTACACCTTCTTCTTTAGCGTTTTTAACTTCACGCTTAGAGCCAGGCATATTTTCTTCATCACGGCGATAAGCACAAGTTACTTTAGCTGCATTTTGGCGAATAGACGTTCGCACACAGTCCATCGCGGTATCACCACCGCCAAGTACCACAACCTTTTGATTGGCCATATCAATGCACGCTTGGTTTTTTTCATCGTAACCCATAACGCGATTTGTGTTACCAATTAAAAATGGCAGTGCGTCGTGTACGCCTGGCGCGTCTTCGTTTTCAAGACCAGCACGCATACTCTGATACGTACCTACACCTAAAAATACCGCGTCGTAGTCAGCTAAAATTTCGTCCATAGTGATATCTACACCCACTTCAACGTTTAGCTTAAATTCCACACCCATTTCGGTGAAAATTTCACGGCGCTTTTGCATTACTTCTTTTTCAAGTTTGAAAGAAGGGATACCAAAAGTAAGTAATCCGCCAATTTCTGGGTGACGGTCAAAAACCACTGGCTTTACACCGTTACGCACTAAAATATCTGCACACCCTAAACCAGCCGGACCCGCACCAATAATAGCTACTTTTTTATCCGTCCATGTCACGTATGACATGTCTGGTTTCCAGCCCATTTTAAATGCGGTATCGGTAATGTATTTTTCAATATTACCTATCGTTACTGCGCCAAACTCTTCATCAAGCGTACATGAACCTTCACACAGTCTGTCTTGTGGACAAACGCGTCCACACACTTCAGGTAAACTGTTTGTACGATGAGAAAGCTCAGCCGCTTCTAAAATACGGCCAGTTCTAATTAGTTTTAACCATTGTGGAATGTAGTTATGCACTGGGCATTTCCATTCACAGTAAGGGTTACCACAATCTAAACAACGGTCAGCTTGTGAATTTACCTGATTCTCAGAAAAGGGTTCGTAAATTTCCACGAAAGATTTTTTACGCGACGAGATTGGTTTTTTGCGCGGATCAACACGCTGCACGTCTATAAATTGATATACATTTTCGCTCATACTGCCCCCTTATTGCGCTTGAACACGAAGTTCTGCGCTACTGCGAGCGCGGTGCCCGAGTAAACTTTTTACATCACTTGATTTTGGTTTAACTAGTTTGAACATAGGTAAGTACAGTTCAAAATTAGCTAAAATGGTTTCTGCTCGACATGAACCCGTTAGCTCTAAATGCTCGGCAATTAGGCCACGCAGATGCTCTTGGTGCGAACTTAAATCATCAAGTGTTACTACTTCTACAAGCTCTGGATTAATGCGTTTTTCAAAGTCACTTCGCTCATCTAAAATATAAGCAAAACCACCTGTCATACCCGCACCAAAGTTAACGCCTACATTACCTAGCACACATACAACGCCGCCAGTCATGTATTCACAGCCGTTATCACCTACGCCTTCAACAACGGCTTGCACGCCAGAGTTACGCACTGCAAAACGCTCACCAGCACAGCCTGCGGCAAATAACTTACCACCCGTAGCACCGTACAAACATGTGTTACCAGCAATGGTTGCTTTATGACTTTCAAACGATGATCCCAGTGGTGGGCGTATAACAAGCTTACCACCAGCCATGCCTTTACCCACGTAGTCGTTTGCATCGCCAATAAGGGTCATTTCAAGGCCACCGGCATTCCAAACACCAAATGATTGCCCTGCTGTACCATGTAGTTCAATAGATACTGGATCTGCAGCCATACCTTGATTGCCGTGCTTAGAGGCTATGTAACCCGACAGCATTGCGCCCACTGAACGGTCTGTATTACATATGCGGCTCACGAGCGAAATACCCGATGAGGTATCAATCGCTTGTTGCGCTTTACCTAGTAACGTTTCGTTAAGTTCACCTAAATAATGCGAGCTATTTGGTGCGCTGCAAAATAAGGTTTCGCCCGTTGGGTTATTTGGCTGAGCAATTACAGACGATAAATCTATTTTCTTTTGCTTCGCTGTTTTACCTTCAATCGCTTCTAATAAGTCTAAACGACCAATTAAGTCAGTTAGATTAGCAACACCTAAGCTTGCCATAATTTCACGTGCTTCTTGGGCTATAAACTTAAAGTAGTTCATCGCCATTTCTGGTAAGCCGTGGTAATGCTTTTGACGAAGTGTTTCATCTTGCGTTGCAACACCGGTCGCACAGTTATTTAAATGACAAATACGTAAGTATTTACAACCTAGCGCCACCATTGGGCCTGTACCAAAGCCAAAGCTCTCTGCACCTAAAATAGCGGCTTTAATGATATCTAAACCTGTTTTTAAACCACCATCTGTTTGCAGGCGAATACGGTGACGAAGACCATTTTCAACAAGCGCTTGCTGGGTTTCTGCAAGGCCAAGCTCCCACGGGCTACCCGCGTATTTAACTGACGTTAATGGGCTTGCCCCGGTACCACCATCGTAACCTGAGATGGTAATTAAGTCGGCGTACGCTTTAGCTACACCTGTGGCAATTGTGCCTACACCCGGCTCAGATACTAACTTCACCGATATCATCGCTTCTGGGTTTACTTGTTTTAAATCGAATATTAGCTGGGCTAAATCTTCAATTGAGTAAATATCGTGATGCGGTGGTGGTGAAATTAATGTTACACCGGGTACCGAATAACGAAGCTTTGCAATATACGGCGTTACTTTTTCGCCTGGTAACTGCCCGCCTTCGCCAGGTTTAGCACCCTGCGCCACTTTAATTTGAATTACATCCGCATTACGAAGGTAGTGCGGCGTTACACCGAAACGACCCGAGGCAACTTGTTTAATACGTGAGTTTTTCTCGGTGTTGTAGCGCAGCTTATCTTCGCCACCTTCACCTGAATTTGAACACCCGCCTAAGCGGTTCATTGCAATGGCAAGCGCTTCATGCGCCTCTGGCGAAAGTGCACCAATACTCATAGCTGCAGAGTCAAAGCGCTGGTATAAAAATTCAGCCGGCTCAACATCATCAATGCTAATGCCTTTTTCGGGTAATTTAAGCGCTAACATATCGCGCAGCGTTGCAATAGGACGGTTATTAACTAAATCAGCATAGGCTGCGTAGTCTTTATAATCGCCTGAACGTACGGCTTTTTGTAGCGTTTGAATAACATCTGGGTTGTAAGCGTGGTATTCACCACCGTGAACGTATTTTAATAAACCGCCATGGCTCAGTAACTTACGCTTACTAAAAGCAAGTTTATGTAGCTTTTGCTGATCAATATCAAAATCGCTAAAACAGGCGCCTTTAATACGACTTGCCACACCTTTAAAGCACATGTCTACCATAGCATCAGATAGACCAACCGCTTCAAAAAGCATTGAACAACGGTACGATGCAATTGTGCTTATGCCCATCTTAGACATAATTTTGTACAAGCCTTTATTAATGGCTTTTCGGTACGAAAGCGTCACTTCGCAGTACGATTTATCAATCACTTTACTGTCGCTCATCGCAACCAGTGACTCGTATGCAAGGTATGGGTAAATTGCGGTTGCACCAAAACCAAGTAATACGGCAAATTGGTGTGCATCGCGTACGCTACCCGTTTCAATAATAATATTAGACTCACAACGTAAGTTATTATCTACTAAACGTTTTTGTACAGCACCTACCGCCATAGCAGCAGGAATTGGTAATTGGGTTTCGCTAAAGTTACGGTCAGATAAAATAAGCATTACACAGCCGGCTGCTGCTTTTTCTTGTGCAGCGTCGCAAATACGTGCAACCGCTTTTTCTAAACCTTCCTCTGCTGTGTATGTAATATCAATTTTACAGTAGCTGTAATGCTCGTCATCGGCATTTAGTAGCTGCTGCATGTCTGCATACATTAAAATTGGCGTATCAAACTGTAGGCGCTTAGCGTGGCCTGTGGTTTCATTAAATACGTTTTGCTCACTACCAATACACGTTGCCAGTGACATTACGTGGTTTTCACGCAGCGGGTCGATTGGCGGGTTAGTCACTTGTGCAAACTTTTGGCGGAAGTAATCGTACAATGAACGATGCCCTTCGCTTAGTACTGCAAATGGCGTGTCATCACCCATAGAGCCAGTTGCTTCTTGGCCGTTTTCACCCATTACGCGAATAACACTATCGAGCTCTTCGTTAGTGTAACCAAACATTTTTTGGTATTTAGCAAGTGTTTCGTCATCAAATGAGCGATTACCCGCATCTTGCTCGGTAAGCTCTTCAAACGGGGTTAAACGTTTAACGTTTTCTTCAAGCCATGACTTATAAGGATGACGCGATTTTAGATCTTGGTCGATTTCGTCTGAGTGCCAAATCTTGCCTAATTTAGTATCAATTACTAACAGCTCACCTGGTCCTACACGGCCTTTTTCGACCACTTCATCTGCAGTGTAATCCCAAATCCCTACCTCAGAGGCAAGTGTAATAAAGCCATCTTGAGTAATAACATAGCGCGCTGGACGCAGGCCATTTCTATCAAGGTTACAGGCTGCAAAACGCCCATCAGACATAACAATGCCCGCAGGGCCATCCCACGGTTCCATGTGCATAGAGTTAAAGTCGTAAAATGCACGTAAGTCATCATCCATAGCACGGTTTTTCTGCCATGCAGGTGGCACAAGCATACGCATAGCACGGAATAAATCCATGCCACCTGCTAAAAACAGCTCCAGCATGTTATCTAAGCTTGAAGAGTCAGAGCCGGTTTCGTTTACAAACGGCGCTGCACTTTGTAAATCAGGAATAAGTGGCGATGAAAACTTATACGAACGTGCACGAGCCCATTGGCGGTTACCTTCAATGGTATTAATTTCACCATTATGCGCTAAATACCTAAATGGTTGTGCTAAAGGCCAACGCGGCTGAGTATTAGTAGAAAAACGCTGATGGAATACACAAATAGCGCTGGTCATACGAATATCAGCTAAGTCTAAATAAAAGTTAGGCAAATCTGCAGGCATCATAAGGCCTTTATAGATAGTCACTAACCCCGATAAACTCGCAATATAAAACGACTCATCCTCTGCTAAACGCTTTTCTGCACGGCGACGTGCTACATATAAACGTCGCTCTAAATCTTTAGAACGCCAACCTTCAGGCGCACTAACAAAAATTTGCTCAAAACCAGGTAATTGCTGTGTAGCAATTGGCCCTAGCATTGAAGGGTCAGTAGGCACTTCACGCCAACCGAGTATTTTAAGTGTTTCTTGTTCTAATTCTTCACATAAAACCTGTTTTGCAGCTTGTGCTAAAACGGGATCTGAATTTAAGAAAACCATGCCTACGGCGTAATTTTTACCTAAGTGCCAATTATGCTCACTCGCAATAGCACGGAAAAAACTGTCAGGTTTTTGTAGTAATAAACCACAGCCGTCACCTGTTTTACCATCGGCAGAAATACCACCGCGGTGCTGCATGCGATCAAGTCCAGTAATAGCTGTACGAATAAGCCGATGACTAGCTTGACCATTTACTTGGGCTATTAAGCCAAAGCCACAATTATCTTTTTCTAATGTTGAGTCGTATAACATAGACCCCTCCCTTGCTGCACTGTTAACGTGAATGAACTGCTCGACGATTTGCTAACAGACGCACAAAACTAGCCTCTATAGTAAATAGAGTCAATATTATTTTGAATACATATTCACATTCTTGAATATTTCTCACTTCAAGGCAAGATTTCTTTTTTACCCATAAGTTTTAACAATTAGCGCTTATTTGCGCGTTATTTTTTCATGACACTGGTGTCAATTTTAACATTTTGTAAAAACAAAGGCGTCAAAGCAATACCCTTTACGTAAACGTAAAGCAGTAAAGCAATGAATAAATATTCACTAATTTCTAGCGGGTTCAGTTAACATTTAGATAGTTTAATGCGTTTTAAATAAATTAGAGGTTTAGGATCACGCTTTTTTAGCGTTCATTAGTATAGTTATTAATTGTGGTGTCGTTTTTAGTGCAGATGTAGTGAATTTTTATTTAATGCCAATTCGCTTAATTGAGCGATCTATTGTGAGGCTGGAAAAACGTGTTGATAGCTGGGTAAAAAACTCGCTATTTAGTTGTTCTAAAAAGAATTATTTAACGCAGATAGCGACACGTTTAGCCCCGCAAAATGATTACGTCTTATTGCGCATTGATATAAAACTCATATTTTAATTAAAATTCGCGCTTATATTAAGTAGCTTTGTTGCTTACTTATCCTGACTAGGTGCACCTAAACAAGGAGCAAGGGCTGAGTTTGCTAACTATTGAGCACAAATTAATGGTTATAATCACCCACTGATGGACTGATCAAGAGATTAAGACGTAAGAAAGTTAATAGGCACAAAAAAGCCACGTAAAACGTGGCTTTAATAATCTAGCAAAGTAGCAATTACTCTGCGTCAGCTTCTTTATACTTAGCTGCTGTTTCAGTGATCAGTGGCTGTAATTCACCACGTTGAAACATTTCAATGATAATGTCACAACCACCTACTAATTCGCCCTCAACCCAAAGCTGTGGGAAAGTAGGCCAATTTGCGTATGCTGGTAACTCAGCGCGAATATCTGGATTAAGTAAAATATCAACATAGGCAAATGGTTCGCCACATGACATTAGAGCTTGTGACGCTTGTGAAGAAAAACCACAATTTGGTAATTTAGGCGACCCTTTCATGTAAAGGATAATTGGGTTTTCTGAAATCTGCTGTTTAATTTTATCAATGGTTTCCATCTACAACCTCAAAATGACGATAGCTTGATATACCTAGGGCTTGAAAATAAATCATTGTGGCCACAGATATATAACTTAAAATGGGCAAATAAAGCCGCAATTGAAATAGTCTTTAGCAATAGCATTGCTGTTTGCTTAAACTTGAGTAAAATACTCAACAATTATAGTAACACTATATT
>OLGU01000393.1_pt1 | contig 10581 bp, 8 predicted proteins | sample 1609281 | NCBI WGS metagenome assembly OLGU01 (sample SAMN05416705, study PRJEB24817) | seawater metagenome | isolation source: Sea water | place: Canada:Atlantic | collected 2013-07 | reverse complement strand
ACGAGATTGCCTCTTGTCTCGTGGGCTCGGAGATGTGTATAAGAGACAGTCACAAGACACCTCTTTAATTTCTCCTGTTTTTGATTTATCTGGTTACACAGACGTAATTCTATCATTAAATCAATGGCATCGTGTGTATCAGGCTTCTGTTGCCTATATTGACTCATCAATTAATAATGGAGCATCTTGGGAGAATATAGTGACTCAGGCTGATGCAGTAGGAAATACAATAATTGATATATCCAGTTTAGGAGGTAATCCCGAAGTTCAAATTCGATTCAGATATGTAGGAACATGGGAATACTGGTGGGGAATTGACGATATTACTATTCAACAACCTGAAGGTAGTGCACCAGACATATGTACTAACATGGCACCTACGGACCAAGCAACAGATGTAGAAATCACATTATCTACTACAAATACTAAATTGATTAATTTTTCTTGGGATGCAGCTACAACAGGTGATGCTGCAACTTCTTATAATGTCTCTATTGGTGCAACCAATGAATTAGAAATAGGAACCCTGTCAGGGTTTGATGGCACCGTTGATGGAGGGGGAAATATTTCCTATGGCGATGCGATTGATACGGGTTGGCAAGCAAACACCACATACTACTGGAAAGTTACAAGTGTAAATGTTGCTGGCAGTACAGATTCACCTATATTTTCTTTCACAACAGGCGCTGCCGACCCTTTAGGAATTGAAGAAATATCTCTTAATGCGTTTAATGTTTCACCAAACCCTGTTAAGGATGTGGTAACTATTAATACCACTTCAGGATTTGACACAGTTGAAGTGTTTAATCAGCTAGGGCAATCTGTATTGAAGTCTAGTCCTGATTTAATGAACAGCAATAGATTAGATCTTAGTTCTTTAAATCCTGGAATTTATTTAATGCAGATAAGGTCCAATAACAAAAGTAAAACAGTAAAAATAATTAAAGAATAAGTAGTATTTAACCACATTAAAAAAGCCTGTGAAATTAATTTCACAGGCTTTTTTATTTTATTAATAGCTTATCTGTATATGTTTAATTAGCCTCTAAATACTCCTTCTAGAATTTCTTCCAGTTGGATAAACTCAATTAAAAATGCATCATGACCATGAATCGATTGGATTTCTGAAATTTTGACATTCTCTTTATGTGTTTTTAATCCTACATAAGTTTCCCAGTTTTCATCTGGTTTGAAAAATAAGTCAGAATTAATAGTAACAATATGTATGTCAGATTTAATTCTTGAAGCCACCTGTATAAAATCTTTTTTTCCTTGCGTTATATCTAAAGTTCGTAGGACTTGATTCATCATTTTGTACGCTGCAAGTTGAAATCGGTCATTCAGTGCTTTTCCATGGAAATTTAACCAACTTTCTACAGAAAAAATAGCCTCACCAGCTTGAATCGATCTGTCAAATTTACTTTTTAAAGACTCTGGGGTTCGGTAAAGCGACATAGCGTGCATTCGTGCATCTGCTAGAGGTTCAGAAGAGTTGTTAAGAATTCGGTCTTGGATGTGGCAATTAGCTAACAACCAATCTGTAGATTTCCAATCGGCAGCAATCGGAATAAGGTGCTCAATCAGTTTGGGCTTCAAAGCTGCTAGTTCCCAGGCCAAACCGCCCCCAACAGACCCTCCTATTACAGCAAAAAGCTGTGTTATTTTTAACTTATTTAAAGCTATAGCAAAAATTTGTGCAATATCCCCTGCTGTAAAATCCTTATAGTTATCAATAAGATTCGATGGATTTTGATCTTGTCCATTACCTGGGATATTAAACGCTAATACCGTGTAGAAAGTAGTGTCAATCAATTTCCCGTGTCCTACAATTGAACTCCACCAACCGTCTGCACCTGCAACATTAGAATTGCCTGTTAAAGCATGATTAATCATTACCACGGGTGCCTCGTGAAGAGGTTTGCCAAAAAGCTGGTAAGATAAGTTTACAGAACAAGTCTTACCCTTTTTAGTAATATAATTATGTATATCAATATACTGAAGATCTTCCACACTTAATTTGCTTGTAATGTTAATTTACGAACCGCTTTAAAAGCTTCTTCTAGGTCTGACTTTAAGTCTTCAATATTTTCTATCCCAACTGATAAACGAATTAAATCTTTAGTAACTCCAGTTGCTTCTTGCGAGGCATCACTTAATTGTTGGTGTGTTGTACTTGCAGGGTGGATGATCAACGACTTAGTATCTCCAATATTAGCAAGCAACGAAAATAGCTTAGTAGTATCGGCAATTTTTTTTGCTGCTTCAAAGCCGCCCTTAACACCAAATGTCACAATTCCACTCTGTCCTTTAGGCAAATACTTATCTGCAAGTACTTTATAAGGACTAGATTCCAAGCCTGGGTAATTTACCCACTCCACATCGTCTTGGATTTGTAACCACTGCGCCAAATCTAGGGCATTTGCACTGTGTTTCTGGATTCTAACTTCTAAGGTTTCTAAACCTTGAATGATTTGAAACGCATTAAATGGACTTAATGCAGCTCCATAATCTCTAAGACCTTCTATTCTAACTTTAGCAATAAATGAAGCTGCTCCTATGACTTCGTTATAAATTAACCCGTGGTATCCTGCGGAAGGCTCTGTAAATTCAGGAAATTTACCACTACCCCAATCAAAAGTACCCGCATCAATAATAGCACCGCCAAGAGCAGTTCCATTTCCATTGATGTACTTAGTAAGTGACTGAATAACAATGTTAGCGCCGTGCGCAATAGGATTTAACAAATAAGGAGTGGCGACTGTATTATCCACAATTAACGGCACCTTATAGGCCTTGGCTTGTTTAGAGATTGCTTCGATATCCAAAACATCTAGTTTTGGGTTTCCAAGAGATTCAATAAAAAATGTTCGGGTATTTTCTTGGGCTGCTTTTTGAAAGTTTTCAGGGTTTGATGGATCTACAAAAGTGGTTGTGATTCCATGTCTTGGAAGGGTTACGCTTAATAAGTTATAAGTTCCTCCATACAAACTACTTGAAGCTACAATGTGATCGCCCGCCTTTAACAACGTTAGTAAGCTTGTCGCAATTGCAGCAGTGCCTGAGGCAGTTACAACAGCCGCAATACCGCCTTCTAAAGCTGCTAGGCGCTGCTCTAAAACATCATTTGTAGGATTATTTATACGGGTGTAAATGTTTCCTGGCTCAGCTAAGGCAAATAAATTAGCTGCATGGTCAGAACTGTTAAACACATACGCTGTAGATTGATAAATTGGCACGGCTCTTGTGCCTCCGTTTTCTGACACATTGTGTCCTGCATGCAACGCTTGAGTTGCGAATTTTTGTGTACTCATTTTTCTAGTTTTTTTGAGTTAATACTAATTAAACCAAAAGTCAAATGCACTTTTTGAAAGTGTACTTATTAGAAAAATGTTATTAAGAAGTCCTAATTACAGAAGTGTAATTAGGGTTTGTTATCTATCTAACTTCCGATTGGTAAGTCGAAAATCAAGTAGAATTTAGCACCTACTTTAACAAGTTAAAGGGTTGCTAAGGCTTCAATGGGTCTATCCCTCCGCCTTTCTTGATAACATTTCAGTAAGTTATTGAACTTTGTGAGTGCAAATATTCAATAATAAAAAGATATAAACCAAATATTTTTCGGTAAATTTTAATTTATTTTATTTAAAGATAAATATTTTCGGCGAATTATGGATTCTACCGATTTATTTTCTATATTGCTCTCAAGCCAAGATAATACATCTAAATACAAGAAAGCTCTTTTTTCATAAGGGTCGTTTTCAAACACTTTAAGCTTGGCATGAAGCCCCTTAAACGCTGCTTTTATGTCTTGAGGATAAATATCGCCTAAGCGCTTCAGGAACTTGATCATTTCTTTTTGAACCATATGAAGATCTTCCATTTTAATCAAAAACTTATACGTGCTTTTAATGAGTGACTCAAGGTTATAATCCAGCCCAGCTTCATAATGCGCTACTAAATTTAAAATCCTAGAGAAACACAAAAGGTCTTCACGCATTTGTAGCGATTTATTACTAATTATTTTCTCTAAGTACTCAATACACTTATGATAATCGCCGATGCCAAAATACAGACTTGCGAATTTATAATAAAAAACCATAACGTGATGTTCGTCAATGCGGCTTTTATGCTTTCGAAGCCCTTCTAGTGTATCTGGGATTAGTGGAAGCCCTTGTTTAAAGGTGCCTTCCATAAAATGGGCATTGAACTTATTTGAACTAATATACAGAAAGGTAAGGCTCTCTACGTTATCGTCTTTAGGAAACCAATCTTGATTTGTAACTCTAATTAGATTGTTTAATGTATCTAAAAACTTGTCATGTCGTTTTATGAAAAATAAAGCTTCTAATAAGTTTTGGTTACCATTAAGAAAAAAGACAGGATTAAGTCGGATCATTGCAGGATACTCATGGAATAAATCTACCCATTTTTTTGAATACTTATAACATGCTAAAAAATCTTGTGTCAAGAAACTATACCATAAATAAGATTTGTAAAGCCATAATTTCTCCCTGAAGCCTAATTCAGATATTTTATAATCAGGCAGCCTATCTTTAAAATACTTAGTCACTTTCTCATGCTCAGAAGCCTGCTTCACATAGCCAGTTTTTAAAAATAACCCGTATAACTGAAGGGCTAAATTAGACAGCTTACTAGCTAATAGGTTTTGACGACTTAACTCTTTAGCTTGAATTGTTAACTCATCTGCCCTAGTGCTAATACTTCTTGTAATATATTGAGATTCAATTACTTTCTCTAACTCGATGATCTCATTGGCAATATTTTTTTCTTCATTTGAAATGGCTAATGACTTGGCTTTATCTAAAATTTTTAAACTTTGAGTATAAAGCCCTTTATGGTATAAAATCGTAGCAAAGTCTAGTTGCTCTCTAATTTGGATCCTAATATTCTGGTGAGATGGGTTTAAACGTAAGCTAATTAAAATCTGTTTATACAAATGCGCTTTTAAATTGGATAGTTGTTCCTTTTTTACAAAACCGTTTTTTAATATCGCTGTTTCATCATATGCCTTTAATTTTTGCAAAATATTGAACAGTAATAAAAATTTAGAATCCTCATTAACACCCAAACGGCCAACGTAGAGTTTAAATTGTCGTTTTTCAGATTTGGACAATGACTTTATAAGCACAAATAAATTATCTTTTTGCTCTTTAGTCATAGTATATATATTGACATATTATGTTGTATATTAGAACATTAATTGAAATATGGTATTGTTATGCGTCGTAATGCAAATATGATAACCAACTCATTTAATAGAACCAAAATATAAATTCGTACAACAATAGAAAAATATATTCCAATAAATGTCTAACACACAAATTCAAATTTTTGACACAACGCTTCGTGACGGCGAGCAAGTCCCTGGGTGTAAGCTAAATACGCCTCAAAAAATAATTATTGCAAAACAATTGGATTTATTAGGCGTTGATGTAATTGAAGCTGGATTTCCCGTTTCAAGTCCAGGCGATTTTAAATCTGTAGAAGAAATTTCTAAAATTGTAAAAAATGCGACTGTTTGCGGCCTTACGCGTTCAGTAGAAAACGACATCAAAGTTGCCGCTGATGCTCTCAAACATGCTAAAAGACCTAGAATCCACACAGGAATTGGGACTTCAGACTCCCATATAATTCATAAATTCAAATCAAATAAAGATGCTATTATTGAGCGTGCTGTACGAGCGGTATCTTACGCAAAGTCCTTTGTTGAAGATGTAGAGTTTTATGCTGAAGACGCTGGACGAACCGACAACGAATATTTAGCGCGAGTTTGTGAAGCAGTGATAAAAGCTGGAGCAACCGTGTTAAATATACCAGACACAACTGGCTATTGCTTACCCCATGAATATGGAGCTAAAATTAAATACTTAAAAGAAAACGTAAAGGGAATTGATAAAGCGATTATTTCTTGCCATTGTCACAATGACTTAGGACTTGCAACGGCTAATTCTATTGAAGGAATCATTAACGGCGCCCGCCAAATAGAATGTACTATTAATGGAATTGGAGAGCGCGCTGGAAATACCGCTTTGGAAGAAGTAGTGATGATTATGAAACAACATCCTTACCTAAACCTAGACACCAATATAAACACACAAATGTTATATGGAATAAGTCAATTAGTTTCTGAAAGTATGGGAATTTACACGCAACCTAACAAAGCTATTGTTGGTGCTAATGCATTTGCTCACAGTTCTGGAATTCACCAAGATGGCGTGATCAAAAATCGTGAAACCTACGAGATTATAGATCCGAAAGATGTTGGCGTCACAGAGTCGGCTATTTTACTTACTGCCAGAAGTGGCCGTGCAGCCTTAGCATACAGAGCTAAAAATGTTGGCTACGAACTCACTAAACTTGAATTAGATGTTGTCTATGCAGAATTCTTAAATTTTGCAGACACTAAAAAAGAAGTAATTGATTCCGATATTCATGAAATTATAAAAACCACTAAGATTTATAACTAAATCGAATACGCATTTATGAAAAAAACTCTATTTGATAAAGTTTGGGACACCCATGTCGTTGACACAATTCAGGACGGGCCCCAAGTGCTCTACATTGACAAGCACTTAATTCATGAGGTCACTAGCCCTCAAGCTTTTAATGAACTCGAAGAACGACAGATTCCAGTTTTTAGACCGCAGCAAATTTTAGCAACAGCTGATCACAACACACCTACTTTAGACCAACATTTACCGGTTAAGGATGAGTTATCTAGAAAACAACTTGAACAACTCTCTAAAAACTGTAACAAAAATAATATAACTCTTTATGAATTAGGTCACAAATACAATGGCATTGTACATGTAATGGCTCCAGAATTAGGGATTACTCAGCCGGGAATGACAATGGTGTGTGGCGACAGTCACACCTCTACACACGGAGCTTTTGGAACTATTGCTTTTGGGATTGGAACTAGTCAGGTTGCCCAAGTATTTGCAAGCCAGTGCTTACTGCTGTCAAAACCTAACAGCTTAAGGGTTAGCGTCAATGGAAAACTTAAAAATGGAGTACTTCCTAAGGATGTAATCTTATATATAATCTCGAAATTGGGAACTAACTCTGGAACCGGTTATTTCTGCGAATATGCAGGCGATGTTTTTGAAAACATGAGTATGGAGGGTCGAATGACTGTTTGTAATATGAGTATCGAGATGGGAGCTCGAGGCGGAATGATTGCACCAGATGAGAAGACTTTTGAGTATGTAAAAGATCGAGAATTCGCTCCTAAAAATGAAGAATTTAATAAAAAAGTAGCCTACTGGAAAACGCTTCCTTCTGATGAAGGTGCAGCATTTGATAAAGAATATTTCTTTGACGCATCAGACATAGAGCCGATGGTTACTTACGGAACAAACCCAGGAATGGGTATCAAAATCTCTGAAACAATCCCTATGAATAATGACCCTTCATTTCTAAAGTCATTACAATACATGAATTTTGAGGCTGGTAAATCTCTGATTAATACTCCTATAAACTTTGTGTTTATAGGTAGTTGTACAAACTCTAGAATCGAAGATTTTAGAGTCGCTGCTAACTATGTAAAAGGAAAGCATAAGGCTAAAAATGTAACTGCATGGTTAGTACCTGGTAGTAAACAAGTAGAAACACAAATTATCGAAGAGGGACTAAAAGATATTTTTAATGACGCAGGATTTGAATTGAGACAACCAGGATGCTCTGCATGCCTAGCAATGAATGATGACAAAATTCCACAAAACGAATACTGTGTATCTACGTCAAATAGAAATTTTGAAGGCCGGCAAGGACAAGGCTCAAGAACCATTTTGTCGAGCCCCTTAGTTGCAGCTGTAACTGCGATTGAAGGCAAAATTATAGACATCACTAAACAATTAAATTAATGGAAAAATTTAACACACACACCGATCAAGCAATTCCATTAAATATTGCTAATGTAGACACCGATCAAATCATACCAGCTCGTTTTTTAAAGGCGACTGATAAGAAAGGTTTTGGAGACAATGTATTTAGAGACTGGCGTTTTGATAAGACAGGAAACTCGGTTTCAAATTTCTCTCTCAATAACCCATTATATTCAGGAAGCATTTTAATTGCAGGAGATAACTTTGGTTGTGGTTCTAGTCGTGAACACGCAGCTTGGGCGCTTGTGGGTTTTGGATTCAAAGTAATCGTATCTAGTTTTTTTGCAGATATCTTCAAAGGTAATGCTCTTAATAATGGGCTTTTGCCTGTCCAGGTGTCTGAGTGCTTTTTGACACATCTATTTACAGCTATTGAAACAAATGCTAAAACTCAATTTGAGGTGAATCTAGAAACTCAGTCTATTAGCATCATAGGAACCGATTTAAGCGAAAGTTTTGATATTGATCCTTACAAAAAAACATGTATGATTAATGGCTATGACGACATTGATTATTTATTAAGTAAAAAAGAAATTATCGAAGCTTTTGAGCTTCAAAAAAACTATTAATATGAACTTAAAAATCGCTGTATTATCAGGAGATGGTATTGGGCCAGAAGTAACTGAACAGGCTGTAAAAGTACTGAAAGCAATTGCCATTAATTACGACCATCATTTTAGCTTTACCCCAGCTCTTGTTGGTGCAATCGCTATTGATCAGCTGGGAGACCCTCTTCCTGAAAGTACCCTCGACGTCTGTAGAGCCAATGATTCTATATTATTTGGCGCTATAGGACATCCAAAGTATGACAATGACCCTACTTCAAAAGTGCGCCCGGAACAAGGACTCTTAAAGCTTCGTAAAGAGCTAGGTTTATATGCAAATATAAGACCCGTAAAGGCCTATGAATCATTGCTTGGAAAATCTCCTTTAAAGAAAAAAATAATTAAAGGAACCGATATTAGTATTTATAGAGAACTAACTGGTGGTATTTATTTTGGAGAAAAAAAATTAAGTGCCGACGGGAATACTGCATCTGATCTTTGTCAATACTCTAGATATGAAATAGAACGCATTTCACACCTTGCATTTAAAGCGGCCAAATCAAGACGACAAAAAGTGACTCTTATTGATAAAGCAAATGTACTAGAAAGCTCTCGGCTTTGGAGGAAAGTTGTTGGAGAACTTGCTAAAGACTATCCAGAAATAGAACTAGATTACCTTTTTGTAGACAATGCAGCTATGCAAATGATTTTAAACCCTACACAGTTTGATGTAATTCTTACAGAAAACTTGTTTGGAGATGTGATAAGTGATGAAGCTAGTGTTATTGGTGGCTCAATTGGACTATTAGCTTCTGCTTCTGTTGGTGACAAACATTCTATGTTTGAACCGATTCACGGATCATATCCACAGGCCGAAGGAAAAGGGATTGCAAACCCAATAGCTTCAATATTATCTGCAGCTATGTTACTAGATCACTTTGAGCTCCACAAGGAGGCTGAAATGATAAGAACAGCTGTTGAAAAGTCACTTAAACTAAACATAACGACGCCCGATTTAAATACAAAGTTTGATAATATTTCAACAAGTAACGTGGGTGACTTTATAGAAGACTTCATTAATAACCCTGATGACTCAAACCTGAATTTCAAAAATATGCATCTAGGACAGTCTACAATTATTTAGTAGGTTATTGAAAACTTTTATATAAAAAAAGCCCCGCTAATGCGAGGCTTTTTTTTTACAGTTTAATGGTTTTGCCATTACTATTTTTAAAATGATATTGTAGATACGTGTAAGCATCTCTTGGCAGTACTTTTACCCATTTTTTATGTTCAAAATACCATTTTGTTCGTATGGATGGGAAACCTTTAGTGATAAAGGCTGCTATGAAAGGGTGTGTGTTTAAGGTCACGTCTTTATAGCCTTTTTTAATAATTTGGTCCAGCTGATGATTCATTTTTTCAATCATCACAATTGGAGCTTCAACTTCAACGCCATTAATTCCGCTAGGATTCGTTTCCTTGGTCTTAATATTCATTTCTGGTCGAACACGTTGTCGTGTGATTTGAATTAACCCAAACTTGCTTGGAGGTAATATTTTATGTTTGGCTCTATCGTCTTTCATCTCATCTCTGAGATGGTTAAAGAGTTTTTTTCGATTCTCAGCCTTGTTCATGTCAATAAAATCAATTACAATAATTCCACCCATATCACGCAATCTAAATTGGCGTGCTAGTTCGGTTGCGGAGATTAAGTTAACTTCTAACGCAGTGTCTTCTTGATTTCTTTGTTTACTTGAACGATTTCCACTGTTTACATCAACAACGTGAAGGGCTTCTGTGTGCTCTATAATTAAATACGCACCTCTAGCCATTGACACTGTTTTTCCAAATGAAGTTTTGATCTGTCTTTCAATTCCAAATTTCTCAAAAATTGGTGTTTTTGGATTATGATAATTTACAATTGACTCCTTGTGAGGAGCAATTTCTTTTACATAATTTTTAACTTGGTTGAAAAGAATCTCATTATCAACTGTAATACCAGTAAAGGTATCGTTGAAGATATCTCTAAGTATAGAAGACGCTTTGTTCATTTCACCAAGAACTTTACTTGGTGTATGTGCTGTCTCTTATACACATCTCCGAGCCCACGAGACAAGAGGCAATCT
>OLGU01000384.1_pt1 | contig 10724 bp, 10 predicted proteins | sample 1609281 | NCBI WGS metagenome assembly OLGU01 (sample SAMN05416705, study PRJEB24817) | seawater metagenome | isolation source: Sea water | place: Canada:Atlantic | collected 2013-07 | reverse complement strand
TCAGATGTGTATAAGAGACAGCCTTTAAGTAGATTTAATCTAATTTGAATCTGAGCATTCATTGGGTCTAAAGGTCTTTCCATAGGGTTAAATTCTACACCCCATGAATTTCTTCCAAGCGAGGTGATTTGTTTTTTATTATAGTTGTAATCAATGCTCTGATCTCTTTTTACAAACTTAGGCTTTATTTTAACCTTGTAGGCTTTTGAAATAACCTGATCTTCAGAAACGACAAAGCTTGAATTAAATCCCAGCTTTGCAATCAAGCTTTTTGCTTCGAAGCTGAGCTCGTAACCTTGATCTAGAGTCGTTAGTTTTCTTATTCCGTTAATCGATATTTCATCTGATTCAAATGAGTAACGAGCAACATAATCTTTTATTAATGCTGCACTCACATCTAAAGAGATTAGTAATAAAAAAATAAACTTATATTTCGTAATATTCATCAATATGGGCTCCATTTGTTTCAACATCATGAAAAATTACCTTTTCGGAATGAAGCACAATCTTATCATCACAGATAAGCTTTATTACTTTAGGAAAAATTTTATGCTCAGCTGCATGAACTCTTTCTATCAAGTCTTCTATAGCCTCTTTATCTTTAGTTTTTATTGTCGCTTGAGCTATTAAGGGCCCAGCATCTAATTCGTTTGATACATAGTGAATAGAAACTCCATGACTAGAGTCTTTATTTTCCATAACTTTGGAGTGTGTATCTAATCCTGGGTACTTTGGAAGTAAAGAGGGGTGAATATTAATAATTTTACCAAAATAGCTATCGGTAATTTTTGGAGTAAGAATTCTCATGAATCCAGCTAATACAATTAGATCAGGATTTACTTCCTCTATATATTTGAATAATTCATTATCAAATAGATCTCTATTCTTGAAGTCTCTATGATTTATTACTTTTGTTTCAATGCCTTCAGACTTAGCTCTTTCTATACCAAATGCATCAGGATTATTGCTTACAACTGAAACTATATTTGCATTGATATCGCCAGTTTTGCATTTGTCTATAATAGCCTGAAGATTAGTTCCATTTCCTGAAATTAGAAAAACTATCCTTTTCATGAATTTATATAAAAGTAACTAACTCATCAGAGCTTTTTTCTTTAACAGATCCAATCACAAAGCTTTTATATCCTTCCTCACTAACCCTATCTTGGATTTCTTGAGCATTTTCTGAGTCTACAATTAAAACCATACCAATTCCGCAATTAAATATTCTATACATATCTGCTTCTTTGATATTACCGGTATCTTTTAGCCATTTAAATATTTCAGGCATTGGCCATGAATCTTTTAATATTTGAACAGAAAGATTTTCAGGAATAGATCTCGGAATATTTTCTGTCAATCCTCCGCCTGTAATATGAGCCATTCCGTGAATTTTAAATTTATCTATTAGATTAATTATTAAGGAGGGGTAAAGGATGGTCGGCTTTAATGCCATTTCAGTAATTCTAGCAAAGTCTCTTTCACCTAAGTTAGCATCTTTAATTATTTTTCTTATTAACGAAAATCCATTTGAATGAGGTCCGCTTGACTCTATGCCAATAAGAACATTTCCTGCTGAAATAGTTTTATTATTAATTATTTTATCTTCATCTACACAGCCAACAGAAAAACCAGCTAAATCAAAGTTTTTTCCAACATAGTGACCAGGCATTTCTGCTGTTTCTCCCCCTAAAAGAGCACACTCTGATTCGATGCAGGCTTTAGCTATGCTGCTTATTATAGTTGAGGCTTCTTTAATTTCTAATTTAGATGATGCAAAGTAATCAAGAAAGAATAGTGGTTTGGCACCACAAACTATTAGATCATTAACACACATGGCAACAAGATCTTGTCCGATTCCTTCTAACATACCAGTTTCTTGTGCAAGAGCTACTTTGGTACCAACTCCATCCGTGCAGGCTACTAAAATAGGGTTTTTGTATTTCTTGTCGAGTCTAAACATTCCAGCAAAACCACCAATATTTCCAAGAACGTTGGGTCCATGGGATGCTGAGACATCTTTTTTTATCAGATCAACTAATTCATTACCAGCATTTATATCTACACCAGCTGATTTGTAAGGATCATTGTCTATAATTTCTTTTGTCATTTAGAATACCTATTGTGAGACAAATGCATAACAATTTAATTAAACATTTAACAGTAGTACTTATTATCTTTTCTAATCTCTCCTTTGGGAAGGAATTTAATGAACTTTTTACTATTTATGAGCCTATAGAAAATACCTCAAAGATAGAGCAATCTATTAATCTATCTTTTAATAATATGATTTATAGATTAAGTGGAGATGATTCACCTTCCAACATATGGAAGATAATTAATTCTGGAACATCTCGTAAAGATCTAATTATTAGCTATTCTGTTAAAAATATTGATGACTTAAGTTACCTTCAAGTTAAATTCAATCAAGATATGCTAGTTAGCAAGTTTAAAGAGCTATCAATACCAATTATTGGATACTCCAGACCGGTAGTTTTATTTCTATTCGAGGTTGATTCTGGCTCTGATCAACCCTATTTCATATCTGCTAATAAAGAAATTCATGACATGGATGACGTTATAAGAGAAATACTAAATTCACTTTCTAGGGAAAGGGGTATTTTTCTAGAGCTTCCAATTTTTGATTTAGAAGATACCAAACATATATCTTCTTTTAATGTTCTTGCTGATCCTAAAAGCTACATAGCTTCGCAATATGATTATCATAAATTAGTAAACATAAAAATTTCTAATCTTGGGTTAAATGATTGGCTAATTTCCGGTGATATGAATACTGCTTTTGAAAGCTCTAATTTTGTAGAAGATTTTGAAGATAAGCTTAGAACTTTTTTATCTAGACTTATTGATGAGAGCTTAGATGAGTTTCAAATCCAAATATCAAATGAATCCTTTGCTTACATTTCTATTCAAGGTATTAATAATCTTGAGGATTACTTTGAGCTTAATAAAAAAATGAAAATGATCTTAAGCATCCCAAACCTAGAAATAATAAGTTTTTCTGATAACACTATTTCCTATAAAGCTTCTACCTACGGATCTATAGACTCAATTTTAAAAGAGATTGAAAGTAACGGCTTTCTTGATATATTAGCAAGTGAAGAGGGTTCTAATTCTATTAATTTGTATTATAAAAAATGAGTAAGTATTTTATTTTTATTCCCAACTTTCTATCTATTTTAAGGATAGCTTTAATTTATCCAATCCTTGAGAATCTTCTTGGTAAGAATTTTATAATGAGCCTTATATTTTTTGCTATTGCGTCTCTTACAGATGCTCTTGATGGCTTCCTTGCGAGGCGAATGAGTTGGCAAACAGAATTGGGAAAAATACTCGATCCTGTTGCAGATAAACTGCTTCTAACAGGAACTATTTTTATATTATGGGTTAGTGAGTATATTCCCCTTTATATTTTTATTATTTTCTTTAGTAGAGATGTGGCAATTTTGGTTGGAGCGGCAATAAAGATGACTCTGATTGAATCTAATACTCCTCTTCCTAATATCTTAGGAAAGCTAACCACAGGTCTTCAGATCGCCTACATCTTCATTATTATTTTATTTGAGCTTCTTGGGATTAGTATTTCCTTGGTAGTGTTGGATATATCAATTGTTATAGTAACTTTAATGAGTCTTGTGGTTTATGCATACAATTGGTATTACGATATTAAGGCTTACCATAATGAATAACCCTAAGCAGCTAACATTTCCTTGGAATAAGACTTATAAATCCTCTTTTGAGAACTTTTACGTAGATCCTTCAAATAATGAACTTATTTCTGTTATTACTGATTTATCACTATTAGATGACATCTTTATATATGGAAATAAAAACGCAGGTAAAACATATTTACTTCAATCATTATGTAATGCATACAGCAGCGCGGGTAAATCTTCTTTATATATTCCTTTTGAAGATGTGATTAAGTATGGTGTTGGCATATTAGACTCTATCGAGACAATGGATTTGGTATGCCTTGATGGGCTTGAAAATATTATTGCAGATAGTGAATGGGAGAAGGGGGTTTTCAATTTAATCAATAATTCACTCCACTCTAAGTGTAAGTTAGTTTTTTCTGCATCCCTAGAGACAGGATCTCTGGGCTTTTCTTTGCCTGATTTAGAGTCAAGATTAAGAAAACTGAACAGTTATGAATTACTTCCAATACATCAGGATAATTTATTGGAAGCTTTAAAATTTATTGCAAAGCTAAGGTCAATAGATTTAGGAGATAAGGAAGCTCAGTATTTACTGACTTATGCAAAACGAAATATTTCAGACTTAGTAGGAATCCTAGAGAGCCTTGATCAGCTCTCAATGGAAATGAAACGAAGAATTACAATACCCCTAATTAAAGAACTACTCTAAATCGCAATCAAAGCAATAAGCCAGTACACTTTTCTTAGTAGGATTAATAACTTTTAGTTGCTTAGGAAGAACGGAGCTTAATAACTCCAGTCTTGGATCTACATCAACTTTAATATTAATATTTTCAAGCAATCCATTCAAAAGCGCATCAATTGGATCAACTGGCTTTTTATATGTCTTAACTTTAAAGTCTTCTAAGCCAGCTTTTTCAGCTGCTGATAATAAAGCATCATCTAAATCTCCTATTTTATCAACAAGACCTAATTCAAGCGCTTTGTAGCCAGCCCATATTCTTCCACCAGCTATAGGCAGAACCTCTTCGTATGCCATACCTCTATTTTCAGCAACTTTTGTTACAAACTTAAAATATGTATTATCAATACTTGCTTGAATTGCATCTTTGACTTCATTGGGCATTGATTCTCTCTCATCCCACTCAGCTGCTTTTGTAGAGCTTACCCCATCAACCTTTATTCCAGCCCAATCATATATCCCATCTAAAGTTGGAATAATTCCATAGACTCCAATAGAACCAGTTAGAGTATCTTTTTCTGCCCATATTTCATCAGAATTAGTTGTAACCCAGACCCCTCCAGAAGCTGCTATATCTCCCATTGAGGATATTATAGGCCTCCCACTCTCTTTAAATTCAATTAACGCATTTGTTATTAGCTCACTTGCCCAAACATCACCACCTGGACTATTGACCCTAAGAACCATGGCTTTTACTGTCTTGTCTTGGGTTGCTGATTGGATATTTTCTACGATAGTGTCTGATCCAGCAACACCATATGCAGTTTCACCAGTCATAATCGCACCTTCAACATTAATAACAGCGATATTATTTTTAGATTGGTTTTTTTGCGCGTCTATAGTTGATAAGTAATCGTATATTGAAATACTATCAGGGAATGCATATCTATCTTCTTCTTTATTTGGATATTGCTGAAACATCCACTCTTTTAATTCCTCTCTTGTTACAATTTTATCTACTAAACCAATTTCGTATGCAACTTGGGCAGCTTCAGGATTGGTTACCATCATTTCATATGCAGTATCACCGTATGTTTGGATTGTCCCAATAGGCAATCCTCTTCCTTCTTCCATCATGCCTGTCATTTTTTTCCACATAGGATTAGCAAATTCATTCCATGCAAGCTTATCATTTTCGGACATAGAATCTCTTGTATAGGGCTCTGGTCCAGATTTGAAATCACCAGCAGTAAAGATATTAAAATTTAATTTGATATTCTTATAAAAATCTACGTAATATTCTCTCTTTCTAGAAAAACCAAAAGCATTAACTCCTCCATACTCATTAACCATTACCATATCGGCTTGAGAACTTATTAGATATGATGAATTATTATATTCTCTAGAATAGGCAATAACTCGTTTGCCGCTGTCTTTAACATTTTTAACTGCATCTGCAAGCTTAAATGCCGATGCCCAGTACATGCCTAGCTCAGATACATTTACATAGACAGCAGCTAGGTCATCATCTGTAGCTGCGTTGTTAAGTACATCTAGTAAATCCTGTAACTCATGTTGCTGAGCAGTGTTTCCACCACTTAAAATAGTGTTCAAATCAACTGATCCAGTTCCTAAAACCTCTGAATCAACCACAACGCCTATTGGCTTAAACCATAATATTTTATCTTTTGATTCAACCTTATCAGAACCACTGAATGCAGAACCAACCCCACCTAAAATTGAGAAAGTAAGAACAACTAATACAAGAGCTGTTGCACCATTGACTATAATTTTTCTTGTAAGACTAAGAAAGCTATCAGCTTTCCCCCATATTGATTTTTTTTCACTCATTAGATCAACCCCTTAATATATTTAATTTCTTTAAAAATGTAGCGCAACGTTACCATCAATACCTTGAGAAGGAAAGGTTACATTATTAATTATCTTTAATGATTAAGGATAATAGATTAGTAGCAGGCTTATGTAAAGTAAACTTTACATATATTTTCTAATGGTCTTGGGCCCGAGCATGCAATGTATAAAAAAGAACATAACTAGGATTAATTCAAGCAAGTCATATAGATAGATATCTACTCCAAACACTCTTAATGCAGAAGACATGAAGTATATAAGCAATATAAAGCAAAACCATTGATAAGCTTTAATTGAAAGAGATCTTGCTTGGAAGTAAAAAAATACGAAAGGTAAAGACCATATAATAAAAAAAGTATTGGTGATTCTGAGATCAATAACAGTTAAAAACTTTACAAGGATTAATGAAAATATAAACAAACTAGTTAGTGCCTTATATTTTTTAAGGCTAAGCATTTAATTTCTTGATTAATTTAGCTAATCTAATGCCTGTTTCCATTGCGATAGTATGCTCATCTGGGGTTAGCTTATTACTGTCATTAAAGCTTTCGACATGCGATGGGCCGTATGGAGTTCCCCCAGCAGTAGAGCTACTTAATTCTTTAATTGAGTAAGGCGAGCCATGAATTATCATCCCATGGTGCAGCATATAAGTTATTAAATTAAACAAAGTTACTTCTTGTCCTCCGTGCATTGATCCCGTAGATGTAAAAGCTATGCCAGGCTTACCTTCAAGTGTATTAGAGGCCCATAAGTCTCCAGTGGAGTCTAGGAAATATTTAAGAGGTGATGCCATTGAACCAAATCTTGTTGGAGAGCCTATAGCCAGACCGCTGCAGTTAATCAAATCATCTTTTGTGCAATATATCTCTCCTTTATCTGGAATCAGCTCTTCAGTTTGCTCAGTTACTGCTGAAACTTTAGGCACTGTTCTTATTTTAATTTCAACACCCTCATTCTCTGCTCCCTCAGCAATTGAATGAGCTATATTTCTTACAGATCCACCAGCGGAGTAAAAAAGTATTAACAGGTATTTATTTTCCATATTTTTAGCCTATGATATCTTCCATGATTAAGAAAATTATACCCCTGATATGCATATTCCTATTATTTGGATGTCAAAAAAATGATGTAGAAGTTTTTAATGGCTCCAATACATCTTTTGAGAAAATGAAAGGAAGTTGGGTCGTTGTAAACTATTGGGCAGACTGGTGCGCACCTTGTATAAAAGAAATACCAGAATTAATTGAATTCTCTAAAGAAAATCCAGAGGTTCGTGTATTTGCATTTAATTTTGATGAATTAGATGAGACTGACCTTGAGCCTGTAGCTAGAAAATTTAATTTAGAAATACCATCTCTTATATCTCATCCAAGGGATATATGGGGTATAGAAACACCACCAGCAGTCCCTGCAACATTTTTTATTAATCCTAACGGTATTTTAGAAAAATCTTTTTTTAGACCTCAAACAAAAGATGATCTAAATAACATCCTTGTAGCTTTGCAAAATACTTTGTAGGTAATCTTTTTTTAATAGTGACTCAGGATTAATCCTGATCTTATTTAGATAGACAGTCCAATGAAGATGAGGACCTGTTACCCGACCAGTTGACCCAACGGAGCCAATGCCTTCACCTTTCTCAACATAATCTCCAGTTTTTAGATATATCTCAGACATGTGACTGTAAGAAGATAAAAGACCATAACCGTGATCGATTATTAAATAGTTTCCTGAGTAAAAAAAATTGCCAGTCAGAATGATCTTGCCTTTAGCTGGAGCTTGAATAGGAGTACCTTCCCCTGCTGCTATGTCCAATGAAAGGTGAGGGGATCTAGGGGTGCTATTTATAAATCTTTTCTTTCCATACCTGCTTGAAATAATTCCATTTGGTATGGGTGAGGCAAAGTTCATATTTGGCTTCAAATCTATTGAGTAGGTATTAACTGCATTTTTGATTTGCATTGCCTCTTTATAGGCCCTGTCTGAATCTTCTTTACTTAAATTAACTTTAGATAAATCATTTATAGTTATTCTTGATTCTCCAAAGTCTTTCTTTATTATATTTATTCTCATCCCATAAAACTGGTTAGATTTGTTTGAGGCTGAATAGGGGATAGGAAGCAAAATATAATCCTGGTCTTTAAAATTAATTTCTAAAAGCCTCTGATCTAAATTCGAAATGCCGTCATGATCTTTTACTGCAATAACTTCTCCAGGCACTCCATCCAAAGCCGCTTGACAGAAATTAGCATATGTAAGGAGCAAGAAAAAAGAATAAAATGCTTTATTCATCAATTTTATTTACTTCAACCTGAACAAATCCTTCGCTTAATCTCGCTGATAGAATCTCCCCCAAGCCTACCTCTTTACTTGATTTAACAGCTACACCAGCTTTATTTTGAATTATTGAATAACCCCTATCTAGAATAGATAAAGGATTGAGTATTGAAAGATTTTTATTATATTCAGACAGCTGAGAACGATTAAATGATATTTTTATTTTTATGCTTTTAGTTAAGTTTGAATCTATATTCGATATTTTGTTATTTAGCTCTTTTAAAAATGATTTTGGGCTTTTTTGAAGAAGTCTTGATGAGAGAAGCTTGATCGACTGATTTTTAATTGCATAGTTAAGAGATATCTTTTGATTTAACCTCAACTCAAAATTATCTAATTTCTGACTTTGCTCTCTTAATATCATTAATGGGTTCTTAATGCTTGATTTCAATGCGCCAACAAATTGTTTTTTAGTTCTAATCACCTGCTCTATAGATTTAAAAAGAGATAAATTTAAATCAGCCAGCCTGTCTCTTATTTTAAAATTAAATTCTGAAACTAATTCAGCAGATGCTGTTGGTGTGGGAGCTCTCATATCAGACACAAAATCACAAATTGTAAAATCTATTTCATGACCAACTCCAGATATTGTTGGAATAGGGTATGCAGCAATTTCTCTGGCCAAATCCTCGTTGTTAAAGCACCACAGATCCTCGATAGAACCACCACCTCTTGCTAGAATTACAACATCTATCTTATTATCAGGGTTTTTTTCATTGAATATAACAATCCTGTTTAGAGCCTTTATTATATTATTTGGCGCATTATCTCCTTGAACCACTGAGGCGCTTATGCTCACTTGTGCCGATGGAGCCCTTCTTTGAATTGTGCTTAAAATATCTTGTAAAGCAGCAGTTGATTCAGAAGTAATAACTCCTATATGCCTAGGAGATTTAGGAATATCTCGTTTTGTATTTAAATCAAATAACCCTTCTTTATCAAGTTTGTTTTTCAAGGCTTCGAATTGCTGCATTAGGTTTCCAGAGCCAGCTTGTTCAATTGATTTAACCATTAGCTGATATCTACCCGTTGCAGGATAAAGACTTACTTGGCCTTTAAGGATGCACTGATCTCCATTTTCAGGTGAAAAATTGAGTCTCGATGCTTGGGAACGCCACATTGCACAGCCAATAGCTCCATCTTCATCTTTTAATGTGAAGTAAATATGACCGGAGCTTGGCCTAGACATATTAGATATTTCACCTACAACGGCAATGTTATTAAAGGTGTTCTCTAGAAGGTACTTAGCCGATCTATTAAGCTCACCAACAGAGATAATTTCTTTATCTTGCTCTACAATGTCTTCTTTCATAGACAAAGTATAACTTCATGATTGAGAATTTTCAGCGTTCAAATTATTTTATTATGTTAGCTGCAGGTGCGATGCTTATTGGTTTTGCTCCAATATTTGTTAAATGGAGTGAATTGTCCTCTTCTGGAATACTTTTTTATAGAATGTTTCTTACATTACCTTTCCTTTTAGCGCTTAATTTTATTAAAAATAAAACTATTTTTTTTAGAGTTAAAAGTAAAAAAACGATTCTCTATTCTGCAATCGCATCCTTGGCGTTTACAACTGATCTTCTACTTTGGCACTACAGCATGAATATAACATCAGTATCCAATGCAACAATAATTGTTAATTCTGCCCCAATTTTTGTTGCTATTTTATCTTTTATTATTTTTAAAGAAGTTCCAAATAAGGGCTTTGTTTTATCATTTTTTATAACTTACCTTGGCATTAGTGGTTTAATAATATTTTCTAGCAATTATGCTAATGGGAAGGTATTGGGGGATATTTTATGTCTTGTTGCTGCCTTGTTCTACGGGACTTATTTATTAATTATATCTAGGCTTGGAAAGGAAACGGCTTTAAATATTATTTTTTATACAACTTTTTTCTGCTGTATCTTTTCAATTATTCCAACTGTAATAGAAGGGGGGGTAAAAATTCCGACTTCGACTATAGAATGGGGTAATTTGATACTTTTGGCATTCTTATGCCAGTTTGGAGGACAGTTTTTAATTACTATAGGCATAGCTAATATCTCAGCATCTAGCGGTTCTATTGGTTTGCTGATGCAGCCCTTAACTGCGACTATACTTGCTTCTTTTATTTTCTCAGAATTCTTAAATATTACACAATTACTATT
>OLGU01000373.1_pt1 | contig 10979 bp, 9 predicted proteins | sample 1609281 | NCBI WGS metagenome assembly OLGU01 (sample SAMN05416705, study PRJEB24817) | seawater metagenome | isolation source: Sea water | place: Canada:Atlantic | collected 2013-07 | reverse complement strand
ATCCGTCCAGGGTTTCATTCAAATAAAAAACATTGGAACACCATATATTTAAGTACCGCTGGGTTTTCTCCAGAATTCATTTTTGAACTCATCGACCATAGCTATTCCATGGTGGTTCAAAACATGCCAAAAAAGTTAAAAACACAATTGATTAATCACAAATAATTTAAAATTTGAATGAAGTCACTTTTATTAATATTTAGTCTTAACTTTTTAGTTTCAGTGTCCGCACAAAGCCCTTTAGATATTGTAAATTCGGTCGACTTAAACTCTATGTCCCTAACACTTCAAGAATTTACAGGAGAAACAGAAACAATAGTAGGTGGAGAATCGGTTACAATATTGAGCAGAAATCAGGCTACTAATGACCTTGCAGCAGATTATTTGGCTGAACGATTTAGTGCAATGAATAATCTGACGGTTAACGATCAGCCCTTTAACGCTAACGGTCGAAATATAGTTGCCACCCAGCTAGGTCAAACGAACCCAAGTGGTATTTATATTATTTGCGCACACTATGATTCGGTAGCCGATTATTGTGCTGATGACAATGCTTCAGGAGTTGCTGCAATTTTGGAAATTGCTAGGATTTTGTCGACTCAATGTATGGAAAACACCTTAGTATATGCCTTATGGGACGAAGAAGAGATAGGCCTTTTAGGTGCGGAACATTACGCGACTTTAGCTCAGACGAATGGTGAAACTATTTTAGGGGTTCTAAATATTGATATGATGGGGTATGATGGTGACAATGATAATGGTTTTGATATAGACGTGCGGCCAATAGCCAATTCTATAGCGATTAAAGACGATCTATTAAGTCTTTTGACAGAACATGAATTTAATTTAAATGCAAATGTTGTCAATCCAGGAACTCCAGATAGTGATCACGCTAAATTTTGGAATCAAGGATACTCTGCCGTTTTAGTTGGAGAATCTTGGGCCAACAACGATCAAACTCCTTACTATCATTCTTCAGGCGACAGAGTGAATACATTGAATATGCCGTATTATCATGAGTTATCAAAATTAATAATGTCGTATATGGTTTTTAAAGGAGGCTTAGTGTCTATTGATAACACAGTAGCCACAACTGGTACACAATTAACATCAAACTCTGAAAACGGAACCTATCAATGGTTTGATTGCGACACGAATCTTCCTTTAGTAGGACAAGTCAATCAGTCATTTGCACCTGAAGTTGAGGGTCGTTATTCAGTAGAGATTACGCTAGGCTCTTGTAGTGAATTTAGTGCTTGTTTAGATTTCACTACTCTAGGAGTTGAAGAATTAAATCCATTAGAGAAGGTGAAAATTCACCCAAATCCTGCCATGTCAATATTAAATATTGAATACCCATTCACGAAGGATTTGACCGTATATTTATTTTCAATTGAAGGTAAAAATCTAATTGAAAAACCGATTTCTAAAAAGCTTACTAAACTTGATATTAGCAAGTTTTCAAATGGGATCTATTTAATACAGCTAACTCAAGGTCAAAACATTTTTTCACAGCAAATTGTAATTGATAAATAGAACGCTTTTGTTTTATTTAAATCAGGTGTTGCATTATATTTTAGATTGAAGTTCTGTGAAGTATTTATAAAATAGTGGAATCGTCTCTATCCCCTTAAAATAATTAAAAAGACCAAAATGTTCGTTAGGGGAGTGAATCGCATCACTATCCAGACCGAAACCCATTAAAATGGTCTTGCTTTTTAATTCTTTTTCAAATAAAGCCACAATAGGTATACTTCCACCGCCTCTTTGAGGAATTGGCGATTTTCCAAATGTATCTTTGTAGGCCATTGAAGCGGCTTTGTATCCAATATTGTCTATGGGCGTTACATAACCTTGTCCGCCATGATGTGGCGTTACTTTGACCGTCACGCCTTCAGGGGCAATGCTTTCAAAATGACTTTTAAAAAGGGAAGTGATCTCATGACAGTCCTGGTTAGGTACTAAACGCATGGAAATTTTAGCATAGGCCTTACTCGCAATAACCGTTTTGGCTCCTTCGCCTGTATAGCCACCCCAGATCCCATTCACATCCAAGGTTGGACGAATTGAATTTCGTTCGTTTGTAGTGTATCCTTTTTCTCCGTAGACCGCATTAATTTTTAAAGCGTCTTTATATGCTTCTATTAAAAAGGGAGCTTTAGCCATTTCTTCACGCTCCTGAAATGATAAGTCTTCAACCTTATCATAAAACCCGGGAATCGTTATGTGGTTATTTTCATCATGAAGTGATGCAATCATTTTTGCTAAAACATTAATTGGGTTCGCTACGGCTCCCCCATAAATACCTGAATGCAAGTCTCTATTTGGTCCAGTCACCTCTACTTCTACATAACTCAAACCTCTTAGACCTGTGGTAATTGAAGGTGTGTCTTTTGCTATCATGCCTGTATCAGAAATTAGGATGACATCATTTTTTAGTTTTGTAGTGTTGTTTTTTACAAAATCAGCCAAGTTATCACTACCCACTTCTTCTTCACCTTCAATCATAAACTTAACATTACATGGCAGCTGGCCTGTAGAGGTCATAAACTCTAGTGCTTTGACATGCATATACATTTGTCCTTTATCATCACAAGCGCCTCGAGCAAAAATGGCACCTTCAGGGTGTAAATCGGTTTTTTTAATAATTGGCTCAAACGCTGGAGCATCCCAAAGATCAATCGGATCTGCGGGTTGTACATCGTAATGACCATAAACTAAAATAGTTGGGAGGCTTGGGTCGATTAATTTCTCGCCATAAACAATAGGAAACCCTTTAGTTTGACAAATCTCTACCGAATCACAGCCGGCAGTTTTTAAGCTAGAAGCAACGAAATCGGCGGCTTTAAAAACATCTTTACTATAGGCCGAGTCGGCGCTAACAGAAGGAATTTTTAGCAGTTCGAATAGCTCATTGATGAAACGGTCTTTATTAGTATCTAGGTAAGGGTTAAGTGAATTCATGATTTGAAAATTTGTGAGTGTAAATTTACAAAAATACTGCCAAATAAATTTCTGTAAGTACTATTTGTATTTATAAACTATTGTTTATATTTGCGTCCCTATTAAAAGAATGTTTAGCGGGCGTGGTGGAATTGGTAGACACGCTAGACTTAGGATCTAGTGCCGCGAGGTGTGGGAGTTCGAGTCTCCCCGCCCGCACTAAACAAAAACGAAGCTTCTCAAAATGAGAGGCTTTTTTTTTATACTTTTATCAAGTGAATAAATACGACGTTTTAATTGTAGGTGGAGGTGCAGCAGGTTTTTTTGCAGCGATCAATACAGCTATTCTAAATCCAAATCTTAAAATAGCTATTTTAGAACGTGGGTCCAACGTGTTGTCGAAGGTTAAAATCTCGGGTGGTGGTCGTTGCAATGTGACCCATGCAGAATTTAGTCCACAAGAACTGGTTCTAAATTATCCAAGAGGAGAAAAAGAATTACGGGGTCCATTTCACACCTATATGACAGGCGATACAATGGCTTGGTTTGAAGAGAGGGATGTGCGCTTGAAAATCGAAGAGGATGGCCGAGTTTTTCCAGAGTCAAACTCATCTCAAACAATTATAGATTGTTTTTTAGAAGAGGTGAAAAAATATAAAATAAAGGTTTTATTAAACCATTCGGTTCAAGGCCTTAACTATGAAAATGATTATTGGAAGTTAGAAACAACCAAAGGGGTTTTTACAGCAGCTAAACTCTTAGTTGCTACTGGAAGTAACCCTAAGGTTTGGAAGCTATTAGAGACTTTGGGGCATGAGGTGGTTTCTCCAGTACCATCATTATTTACATTTAACATCAAAGATCAGCGCCTTAAAACAATTCCTGGACTGGTCGCAAATGATGTCCATGTTTCTGTTGTGGGTAGTCATTTGGAATCTGAAGGTCCTTTATTAGTCACACATGCGGGCTTAAGTGCTCCATCAATTCTTAAACTGTCCGCTTATGGCGCTATAGAATTAGCTGAAAAAAAATATAAATTTCAAATTCAAGTTAATTTCGTCAAGAAAACACTGTTGGACTGTGTAGCGCAACTGTTGGAAACAAAAAAAGAATCACCTAAAAAAACAATCTTAAAATCGACTCAATTTAAATTACCCAAAAGGTTATGGGAACAGTTGGTGTTAGCCTCTGAAATTCAAGCGGATCTTCGATGGGCAGATGTGAATAAAGATAAAATCCAAGTGCTTGCATGTCAATTAACGCAAGCCGTTTTTAACGTTGACGGAAAAAGCACATTCAAAGAGGAGTTTGTAACAGCGGGCGGGGTTGAGCTTAGAGGAGTTAACTTTAAGAATTTTGAAAGTAAGCATTATAAGAATTTATTTTTTGCTGGCGAAGTCCTCAATATAGATGCCGTTACTGGAGGCTTTAACTTTCAAAATGCTTGGACCAGTGCTTTTATTGCCGCACAACAGCTGTCAAAATAACAAATAAATAAAGGGAAGTTAGTATCTTTGTTTTTCATGCCAATTTTATGATAGTATCTGAATTTATTCCAAAGCCTTACAAATCTCTTTTAGACAGCGGCTCCGTTGCTTACAGTTCTCCTAGTAATATTGCTTTGGTGAAGTATTGGGGGAAAAAGGCCCACCAAATCCCTGCCAACCCTTCAATTAGTTTTACACTAAATAATTGCAAAACGCTCACAACGATTAAGTTTAAGAAAAAGACAACTAAAGGTTTTTCTTTTGAGGTTTATTTAGAAGGAGTTATTCAAAAGGAGTTTAAGCCCAAAATAAAACAGTTTTTTCAACGAATTGAAGTTTATTTACCTTTTTTAAGTGCGTATCATTTTACGATTGAGACTTCAAACACATTTCCGCATAGTTCTGGAATAGCTTCTTCAGCATCTGGCATGAGTGCTTTGGCGTTGTGCTTAGTCCAGTTAGAACAAAGCTTAAACCCAGAAACGACGAAGACATTTTTTAATAGAAAAGCCTCTTTTCTAGCACGACTGGGGTCTGGAAGCGCCTGTAGAAGTATTGAAGGACCTCTTATTGTGTGGGGAACACATGCTAATATTATTGGTAGCTCGGATTTGGTTGGGATTAAGTACCCCTATGAAGTCCACCCAAACTTTAGCAACTTTTGCGATACAATTCTTTTAGTTGATAAAGGCGAAAAGCAAGTTAGTAGCACAGTTGGTCATGATTTGATGCATGGGCATCCCTTTTCTGAACAACGTTTTGCACAAGCACACACCAACATGGACGCGCTTATTGAAGTTTTAAAAACAGGTGATTTAACTGCATTTATTAAAATAGTGGAAAGAGAGGCTCTCACCCTTCATTCAATGATGATGAGTAGTGATCCTTATTTTATTTTGATGAAACCAAATACTTTAGAAATTATTAATAAAATATGGACATTTAGGATAAAAACAGGCCTTTGTATTTGTTTTACTTTAGATGCAGGAGCCAATGTTCATGTTTTGTTTCCAGAAAATGAAGCAAATGAAATCCGAGAATTTATCAAAACAAGCTTGGTTATGCACTGCCAAAACGATCAATTTATTGAAGACATCTTAGGGGAGGGTGCACAATCAATAAAAATTTAATGTATCTTTGAAGTCAGGTTTATAATAAACGTATCAATATTAATTCACACCAATGAAAGGACCTCTTTTTTATTCTAAAATTCTACTCTTTGGAGAGTATGGAATCATAAAAGACTCTAAAGGACTTTCAATCCCATACAGTTTTTATAAGGGTGCTTTAAAAACGGATCAAGACCCAAATCATTCTGCAATAGAATCCAACCTAAACCTAAAGAAGTTTATTCAATATTTGGCGACATTAGATGCATCATTAGTAACTTTTAATTCAGACCAATTACAGAAGGATGTCAATGAAGGAATGTATTTTGATTCCTCTATCCCCCAAGGTTACGGAGTTGGAAGTAGTGGAGCACTTGTTGCGGCTATTTATGATAAATACGCCAACGATAAAATCACAGTACTAGAAAATTTAACACGCGAAAAGTTACTTAAACTTAAAGCTGTTTTCTCTGAAATGGAATCTTTCTTTCACGGGAAGTCATCTGGATTAGATCCATTAAATAGTTACCTAAGTATTCCGATCCTTATAAACTCACAAGACAATATAGAAGCGACAGGGATCCCATCTCAAAACACTAATGGGAAAGGTGCTGTGTTTTTATTAGATAGTGGCATCATAGGAGAAACGGCTCCAATGGTGGGTATTTTCATGGAAAAGATGAAGCAAGAAGGATTTAGGTCGATGCTGAAAAATCAATTCATTAAACATACTGATGCGTGTGTTGAGGATTTCTTGAAAGGAGATGTAAAATCACTTTTCTCAAACACAAAACAACTCTCTAAGTTAGTTTTGAACCATTTTAAGCCCATGATACCAAAGCAATTCCATTCCATATGGAAAAAAGGTATAGATACAAATGACTATTACCTCAAGCTTTGTGGCTCTGGCGGTGGCGGTTATATTTTAGGGTTTACGGAAGATCTTGAAACAGCACAAAAGTCCCTAGCAGATTATAAGCTAGAAGTCGTTTATAATTTCTAAACTCTCATTATGTTTACGAAAGTCCAAAAACAACTAATACTAAAGCTTTTTAGTATGTTTGTCGTCGTGAGGGGCTTCAACCTTGCTATGATAGTCGTTGCACAGTACATCACGGCTATTTTTATAATGGCACCCAATCAATCTCTTTCAGAAGTTTTATTGGACCGTACTCTTTTTGCATTAATACTAGCGTCTGTAGCGGCCATTGCATCTGGCTATATCATAAATAATTTTTATGACAGTGAAAAAGACAGTATCAATCGGCCCCAACAAGTTAGCGTTGAGAAAATGGTGAGTCAAAACACTAAGTTGATCCTCTATTTTATATTAAATATTTCGGTCATAATTGCCGCTAGTTACGTGTCTTTCCGTGCCGTACTGTTCTTTTCAGTATACATATTTGCCATCTGGTTTTATTCTCACAAAATAAAAAAAAGACCAGTGGTAGGGAATTTAACATCAGCGATCTTAACGATCACCCCATTTTTCGCTATTTTTTTATATTACAAAAACTTCAGTAGTCTAATATTTGTATTTGGCTTCTACCTCTTTCTTGTTTTATCTATGCGAGAATTAATAAAAGACCTACAGAACTTAAAAGGAGATTTATTGCAAAATTATAAAACAATTCCAGTCGTATATGGAGAAAAGTATGCAAAACTCATGATTATAGTTCTGGTTGTTTGTAATGTTTCTGTAACTATTTTTCTATTAAAATCATATGCTTTAGAACGAATGGATTATTTCTTTTACACAAGTATCAGTTTGCTTTTTGTCGTATTATTACTGCTACCAAAGGCTCAAAGTCGTCAGCAATATTCACGGATTCATATTCTACTAAAGTTACTTGTCTTGTTAGGTGTTTTTAGCATAGTGTTACTAAATCCAAGCCTTATTTTATCTAAAATATTATAAACAGAAAACAATACGCATTGCTTTTGAATGCGTTACATTTGCAAAAAATTAATCATGGCAAAACCGAATCACCATTCAGACAAACGTGTTGGAAAATCCAAGCCCTCAAAGTTAAAGGCGCCAGAAACTTCGTATTCAAAGAAAAGACCAACTCCCTCTAAACCTAAGTCGAAAGCTTCTTCAAACACAGATGAGATTCGTTTAAATAAATATATTGCCAACTCTGGAATGTGTTCACGCCGTGAGGCAGATATGCACATCAGTATTGGAAGTGTTATGGTTAATGGGAAAGTGGTAACCGAGATGGGTTATAAAGTTCTTTTAGATGACGAGGTTCGTTTTGATGGAGCTCGAATTAACCCAGAGAAAAAAGTCTATGTTTTACTCAACAAGCCGAAGGGGTTCGCCACCACAACGAGTGAAGGTAAAGGACGAACGGTTATGGACTTAGTGGCAAACTCAACTACTGCCAAAATTAGACCTATTGGACGTCTAGGAAGAAACTCTTTAGGATTGATTTTATTTACTAATGATGAGCAAATGCATGCTAAATTTACCAATTCTAAACATGGTGTCGTTCGTTTGTTTCATATGGAATTAGACAAGCCTCTTAAATTTGAGCATTTAAAAAGCATTCAAGAAGGTTTTAAGTATGAAGGAAAATTAGTTTCAGTTGAAGCTATTAGTTTTATTGACGGGGCTCCAAAAAATGAAATCGGACTTCAAATCAAAAATACCGGTAATACAATCTTACGTAAAATTTTTGATCACTTTAATTATGAAATTGTTAAAATGGATTGTGTAACTATTGGGCCACTTTCAAAAAAAGACCTTCCAAGAGGGCATTGGAAACACCTTTCAGATCAAGAAGTTAGTAATTTAATGATGCTTTAATTTTTTCTTAGAATAAATTTCCCACATAAGCATTACAAAAACAGGTATATACTCCAGACTCAGCCATAGGCTAGATTCTTTAACGTTAAACTCACCATAAGCAAAGTAGCTAAAGATCAGGGTATAACTCCATAATATTATAAACCTATAGTTTGTGAATATGGAGAGTAGTAATAAGTTAGTGATGTACCAGGGATGTACAGTAGTTGAAATAAAATAATAGCCACTTAAGACCCAAAAAATCATTAGTAAAAGCGCTTTGGTTTCCTTCTTTTTCTGAAGCAGTTGATAGCTCGTTTGAATTACGAAAACACAGGTTACGACAGCCCCCATACTGTTTATCAGATTTAGGTTCTTTATTCCAGCTAAGGCCCATTTTAAAAAGTAGTAAATACTCGCATTGAATTCAAAATTTGAAAACCAGAGCCCAATAGTAGCACTGTAGTTTTCAAAGAATTCAAAACTAAAAAAAGGCAGAAAAAGGATTATAAAAACGCCGCAGGTAATACTATAAAACCTAATGCTTTTTTTCCAGCCTAATTTATTTAGAAAAAGAGGTAGACTCAAAACAGGTACAAGCTTTACACCAATTGATAAAGCCATTGCAATGGCGGCTGTATGCCATTTGTTGGAGTGAATAAAATAGAGAGCTATGATAAAAAAACACAGCATGAGCCCTTCAAAGTGAAGGTTTCCAGTCAGTTCAATAATTACTAATGGATTTAAGATAAACCAATAAATAGAACGCGTCGGTAGCTTAAGTTTCTTCAGTAGTTTTTTTCCGTAAACAAGAATTCCTAAGTCAGCAATAATTAAAATAACACGTAGTACCACAACAGATCCTAAAATACTCTGTTTAGAAATAAGTGAAGCGATAATAAAGGGTATCTGATGTATTGGAGGATAGTTGGAGAAATGTTTGGCACTTAAGGAGCCCATGCCTTGATGAAGTGTATTCATTTCAGGAAACAGCTCAGGCAATGACCCTAACAATTCATTAGGGGTATACAAATATGGGTTTAGCCCTTCTAAAATAAGCTGTCCATCCCATATAAACCGATAGAAGTCCTGAGATAGATTAGGGAGTGTGAATATAAAGAGTAGGCGGTATAAAACGGCAAAAGCGGTTAGCCAATTATCATGGACATTTGAATGTTTTAAAACAAAATAGTATCCACCAAAAAGTACGGAATATACTAGTAGTAGTTTACTGTATTCAAAACGCGCTAAGTCATAGCCCCATATGAAATACAATATCACACTTAAGCCACCAATAACCGCAGCGGTATTTTTTGAATTTAAAATTGACCTATTGAATTCCACAAGTCAGTGTAAGTGTTAGATTTTAGATGAAAGTGACTTAAAGAAAACAAATCCAAACCCTAGAAATAACATTAAATGGAAAGGGAATAAGCCAAAGTCTCCTCCTTGGTCTCCAACGATAAAAGCGCTGTACATTCCAAAAGCAAAGTAGAGCATTAGGAGGCCTTCAAATATGACATTTACTGAAATATTTTTCTTCAAATATTTGTTTTTCTTCCAGCTATCTGACAGTGTGTTAATATTGAATTTTGGAGTGCGAACAAAGTCACTTCGCTTTCCAAAATGTCCTTCTAAAACAGCAATAGAGTTGTGCAGTGAAAACCCCATGGCAATTGAGAAAAAGGTAAAAAACAACCCCAGATATTTAATAAAACTTTTTAGACCTGAGCCGTTTGATTTCTTGTACATGAACCAGTAACATATAAAAAATATAAGAGTACTTATGACAAAGAAACTCATGACGTAAAAGTACATTTTTAAATGTTCATATTCGTTTTTGATATACAACATAGGTATGCTTAGTATTCCGACAATTAACACATTTAAAAACATAGTACTGTTTAGTAAGTGCAGTATACTATGTATTTTTGTTTTTAAAGAAATGTTCTTACTTTTCAAAACACGCCACATCATTTTTTGAAAGTTTTCAGCACCTCCTTTATTCCATCTAAATTGTTGAGACCTAGCTGCACTAATAGCTACAGGAAGTTCAGCGGGTGTTTCAACTCGTTCTAAGTACTTAAACTTCCAATCCTTCAGTTGAGCTCTATAGCTCAAATCAAGATCTTCGGTAAGGGTATCACCCTCCCAGTTTCCGGCATCAATAATACATGCCTTACGCCAAACGCCTGCAGTTCCATTAAAATTAATAAAGTGCCCTTTTGAATTTCGTCCAACTTGTTCAAGAGTAAAATGTGCATCCAATGCAAAGGCTTGTATTTTTGTAAGGATTGAGTAGTTGCGATTAATATGCCCCCATCGAGTTTGAACCACACCAATTTCCTCGTCCTTGAAAAACGGAATTGTACGTTTTAGCCAGTCAGTTTTAGGTAAAAAGTCAGCATCAAAGATTGCAATGTATTCACCCTTAGCGATTACAAGCCCTTCTTTTAGAGCTCCTGCTTTGAATCCCTCACGGTTTTTTCTTAGTATGTGTTGAATATCAAATCCTTGTTTCTGCAACATTTTAATTAAAATCGCAGTTGATTCTAAAGATTCATCGTTTGAATCGTCAAGAACTTGGATTTCTAATTTCTCTTTAGGATCTGTCTCTTATACACATCTGACGCTGCCGACGAATAGAGA
>OLGU01000372.1_pt1 | contig 10984 bp, 11 predicted proteins | sample 1609281 | NCBI WGS metagenome assembly OLGU01 (sample SAMN05416705, study PRJEB24817) | seawater metagenome | isolation source: Sea water | place: Canada:Atlantic | collected 2013-07 | reverse complement strand
CTACACCTCTCTATTCGTCGGCAGCGTCAGATGTGTATAAGAGACAGACTCAGTATGTTATTATTTATGAAGTGTATCGTTAACGATATACTTCATGCTCCATGATTTTATATATAAGTGCAAAGAACTCGTCTGCCTGATACACCATTCTTTTGAAATAAAAGTGAGCTAATTTATTAATTTGTTTCTTTTTTTTTTATGAAAAACCCTTTTTCCCTTGTTGTATCTTTCTTTAGTTGGATTTTGGATCGTACCCTCCTTATTTTTGAACTTTCCGTGGATTTTACGCTCGGTACTTTAGATATTTTTCTATCAATTTTTCGCACGTTCTATATTATTTTAAAATACATGATTGAATATCGTACATTACAGGCCCCTCGTGATGTTTGGGAATATAGTGGTTTTATTTATATCGCCAATACACTTATTCTTGGTTATATTGGACTCGTAGTACTTCTTAACTTTTTTGCCTACTTTCCAATCTTCCCAGAGACAATTAATAAGATTGCAAACTTTTTTGCAGTGCATCAACGCCAATACGTGTCATCATTCATTTTATTATTATTTATTCTTCCAAAACAGAAAATTCTTCGAGATCCGGTGACTCGTAAGTTTTTCCGACGTGGTTGGTTTAAAGATTATGGAAGTGCTTATCTTTTTACAAAATATTTAACATTTGTTCTTATTATTTTGTGTCTTTGTGGAATTTATATTAATCCATCTTAAGTTCGTATCTTTTAGTTATGGAGAGAAGAAATATCCATCCTCTACAAGAGAGGATGGACGATAAGTTATTTTACCTAAAGGTAAAAATACTTAAAACTTGATTATGCGTTGATAGAAGGAGCTTCTACAGATGCAAGGTCAAGTGGGAAGTTGTGAGCGTTACGCTCGTGCATTACTTCCATACCGAGGTTAGCACGGTTTACGATATCAGCCCATGTGTTAATTACACGTCCGTTTGAATCTACTACAGACTGGTTGAAGTTGAATCCGTTAAGGTTGAAAGCCATAGTTGAAATACCCATAGCTGTGAACCAGATTCCCATTACTGGCCAGATTGCGAGGAAGAAGTGAAGTGAACGTGAGTTGTTGAATGAAGCGTATTGGAAGATAAGACGTCCGAAGTAACCGTGTGCAGCTACGATGTTGTAAGTCTCTTCTTCTTGTCCGAACTTGTATCCAGCGTTTGCAGATTCGTTTTCAGTAGTCTCACGGATGAGAGATGAAGTTACGAGTGAACCGTGCATTGCAGAGAAAAGTGAACCACCGAATACACCAGCAACACCAAGCATGTGGAATGGGTGCATAAGGATGTTGTGCTCAGCCTGGAATACGATCATGAAGTTGAAAGTTCCAGAAATACCAAGAGGCATTCCATCAGAGAATGAACCCTGACCGATTGGGTATACGATGAATACAGCTGCTGCTGCTGCTACAGGAGCAGAGTAAGCTACAGCAATCCAAGGACGCATTCCTAAACGGAAAGAAAGTTCCCACTCACGACCCATGTATGAACAAATTCCGATGAAGAAGTGACATACGATAAGCTGGTAAGGTCCACCGTTGTAAAGCCACTCATCAAGAGAAGCTGCTTCCCAGATTGGGTAGAAGTGAAGTCCGATAGCGTTAGATGTAGGAATTACAGCACCAGAGATGATGTTGTTTCCGTACATAAGTGATCCAGATACTGGCTCACGGATACCATCGATATCTACAGGAGGAGCAGCAATAAATGCTACGATGAATACTGAAGTTGCTGTAAGTAAAGTAGGGATCATTAATACTCCGAACCAACCGATGTAAAGACGGTTCTCAGTTGAAGTAATCCATGAACAAAAACGTCCCCATACTGTTGCGCTTTCGCGACGCTCTAAAGTTGCAGTCATAATAAAGAAGAAATAAATAGTTATAAAGAGTTACACAATCCACATCAATGATGTTTAGACCTGTTATGCATTAGTGTACCATAGCTACCTACCGTACCGGTACAAGACGTGAAAAAAAAATAAAAAATATCTTTAAATTATAAAAGAAGGGTTAAAAGAGTTTTTAAATAAAAAAAAACTCCATAACCCATAATATGACCAACTAATATATTTAAATAAGTAAAAAATAGAAGGAAGGTCATATAAAAAGTAAAGTAATAACCTATATTAAAGATTATTATTAGATATTCTTGGCATCGATATGTTTTTAGATACAGCTACCCGTATCCTATCGTTATCTCAAAGGCCTTTCACCACGCAGTTCGGAAAGGGATGCTGTGTCTCGACCTCGACGAAGACACCAAGAAAAAGAACCACTTATGCAAAATTTGCAGCTGTGGTTCAAAGTATTAAAAATGGTATACAAAATCAAATCCCTCGGTCTATTAGCACATGTCAGCTTCAGAATGCATTACTGCACTTCTACTTCATGCCTATCAAACGGCTCGTCTTGCCGTGACCTTCCTTGTCTTTCATTTGCCAATCCTTCATAGAAGGTTGATCGTTTGAGACAAAAGAGCACTCATCTTAAGGTGAACTTCCTACTTATATGCTTTCAGCAGTTATTTACTCCAGACATAGCTACCCAGCGTTTACCCCTGGCGGAATAACTGGTACACTAGAGGTCTGTCCCCACCTGGTCCTCTCGTACAAAGGGGAGATCCTTTCAATGCTCTAAACGCCTACACAGGATATGGACCAAACTGTCTCACGACGTTCTGAACCCAGCTCGCGTACCGCTTTCTATGGGCGAACAGCCCAACCCTTGGAACGTACTTCCGCTCCAGGATGCGATGAGCCGACATCGAGGTGCCAAACCTCCCCGTCGATGTGAACTCTTGGGGGAGATTAGCCTGTTATCCCTAGAGTAACTTTTATCCGTTGAGCGACGGCCTTTCCACGCAGCACCGTCGGATCACTAAAACCGACTTTCGTCTCTGCTTGACATGTCAGTCTCGCAGTCAAGCTCCCTTATGCTTTTACACTCTATGGTTGATTTCCGTCCAACCTGAGGGAACCTTTGTGCACCTCCATTACCTTTTGGGAGGTGACTGCCCCAGTCAAACTGCCCGCCTGAAACTGTCGTCTTACCGGATAACGGTTAAGACTGAGCTTTCTAGCTTACCAAGAGTGGTATCTCACTGATGGCTCCCCTCTTCCCGGAAGAAAAGGTTCGTAGCCTCCCACCTAAGCTGCGCAAAATAAGCTTGAAAGCAATTCCAGGTTACAGTAAAGCTTCATAGGGTCTTTCTGTCCGTGTGCAGGTAAGCCGCATCTTCACAGCTAGTTTTATTTCACCGAGTCTCTCTCTGAGACAGTATCCAGATCGTTACACCTTTCGTGCGGGTCGGAACTTACCCGACAAGGAATTTCGCTACCTTAGGACAGTTATAGTTACTGCCGCCGTTCACCAGGGCTTCAGTTGTTAGCTTCATCAAAGATTGACCAACTTCTTTAACCTTCTGGCACTGGGCAGGTGTCAGCCCCCATACGTCGTCTTACGACTTTGCGGAGACCTGTGTTTTTGGTAAACAGTCGCCTGGATCTCTTCACTGCGGCCCCATGAAGGGGCACTCTTTCTTCCGAAGGTACAGAGCCAATTTGCCGAGTTCCTTAGAGAGAGTTATCTCGCTCCCCTTAGTTTATTCAACCCACTCACCTGTGTCGGTTTACGGTACAGGTAATCTAGACTCAAAGTCGAATGAGCTTTTCTTGGAATAAATAGCATCAAACAGCAACGGGTTTATCCATACTGCCAAGTGTGGCCGTTGTGCCGAGTGTTATTTGTTCGTCCCTCAGGACTAAGCCTAGATTAGTGAAGGAATATAAACCTTCTTGCCATCAATTACGCCTTTCGGCCTCACCTTAGGTCCTGACTGACCCTGCGCGGACGAGCCTTGCGCAGGAACCCTTGAGTTTTCGGGGCATTGGATTCTCACCAATGTTTACGTTACTCAATCTGACATTCTCACTTCCGTCCTGTCGACCGCGGCTTACGCGCTTGGCTTCCCCCTGGACGGAACGCTCCTCTACCCTACATCATCTATGTGATGTAGCCACAGCTTCGGCAAAAAACTTAGTTCCGGTCATTTTCGGCGCGAAAACGCTTGATCAGTGAGCTATTACGCACTCTTTAAAGGGTGGCTGCTTCTAGGCAAACCTCCTGATTGTCACTGCATTTTCACCTCCTTTGCCACTTAGCTTTTATTTAGGAGCCTTAGCTGGTGGTCTGGGCTGTTTCCCTCTTGACTACGGAGCTTATCCCCCGCAGTCTCACTGGCCGATTGAAAGCGTTCTAGGTATTCCGAGTTTGCAACAGATTGGTACCGCTTTCGCAGCCCGCACCGAGACAGCGCTTTACCCCCTAGAAGCCCATAATCGACCGCTGCGCCTCAACGCATTTCGAGGAGAACCAGCTAGCTCCAAGTTCGATTGGCATTTCACCCCTAACCACAACTCATCCGTCGATTTTTCAACATCGGTCGGTTCGAACCTCCACTTCGTATCACCAAAGCTTCATTCTGGTCATGGTTAGATCACCTGGGTTCGGGTCTAGAAGAAGGGACGAGAGCCCTTATCAGACATGCTTTCGCTTTGGCTTCGATGGAAAATCTTAACCTGCCACTTCTTCTAAGTCGCCAGATCATTCTTCAACAGGCATGCGGTCAGATGTGTTCATCCTCCCACAAATTGTAAGCATACGGTTTCATGTTCTATTTCACTCCCCGTAAAGGGGTTCTTTTCACCTTTCCCTCGCGGTACTATTCGCTATCGGTGACTTAGGAGTATTTAGCCTTACGAGGTGGTCCTCGCAAATTCATACGGGATTTCACGTGTCCCATACTACTCGGGAGCCAAACGGCGGTTGTTGGTAGTGATTCAACGACTGGACTTTCACCATCTATGGTACAGGTTTCAGCTGTTTCGTTTCTCATTCCATGCAGTGCCATATGTTTGGTCCCATGACCTGGTCTTTACATTACTGTTAAAGTCCTTTTAGGCTGTTCCCATTCCGCTCGCCGCTACTTTGGGAATCGCTTTTGCTTTCTTTTCCTTTGGCTACTAAGATGTTTCAGTTCACCAAGTTGTCTTTCTCTTCTCTATGAATTCAAGAAGGAATGCTTTGGGTTGCCCCATTCGGGAATCCTCGGATCAAAGCATACGTCCTGCTCCCCGAGGCATATCGTCGGTTGTCACGCCCTTCATCGGCTCTAAGTCCCTAGGTCTCCACCATATGCCCTTTATTGATTGATTTTGTTTTATGTGTAGAAATAACCACAATTCTAGTTGACCTTTAAAATTAAAGGTTTGGCTGGAGGTAAGCGGACTCGAACCGCTGGCGTCTGCCTTGCAAAGGCAGCGCTCTACCAACTGAGCTATACCCCCGTGCCATGGGCTATTCAGGACTTGAACCTGAGACCTCACCCTTATCAGGGGTGCGCTCTAACCACCTGAGCTAATAGCCCGTAGCGTGGTGCATTTCTTCTCAAGCAATGGCAAGCCAATTGTTTTAAGAAATGCGCGCTTGTTTCATCTTTAAAAAGGAGGTATTCCAGCCACACCTTCCAGTACGGCTACCTTGTTACGACTTCACCCTAGTCACCAACCCTGCCTTCGGCATCCTCGTCCCAATGGGTTCGAGTAACGACTTAGGGAAGAGTCGGCTTCCATGGTGTGACGGGCAGTGTGTACAAGACCCGGGAACGTATTCACCGCTGTATAGCTGACCAGCGATTACTAGCGATTCCACCTTCATGTACTCGAGTTGCAGAGTACAATCCGAACTGAGATAGGGTTTTTGAGATTGGCTAGCCTTCGCAGGATCGCAGCTCATTGTCCCTACCATTGTAGTACGTGTGTAGCCCAGGATGTAAGGGGCATGCTGACTTGACATCATCCACACCTTCCTCCGATGTTGGTCGGCAGTCTCTCTTAAGCACTCAATGAGCAACAAGAGACATGGGTTGCGCTCGTTACGAGACTTAACTCGACATTTCACAACACGAGCTGACGACAGCCATGCACCACCTGTCATTTCATCCCGAAGGAGGCTCCTCTTTCAAGGAGTTTTGAAATGATTTCAAACCCTGGTAAGGTTCTTCGTGTTGCATCGAATTAAACCACATACTCCACCGCTTGTGCGGGTCCCCGTCAATTCCTTTGAGTTTCACTTTTGCAAGCGTAATCCCCAGGCGGAAAACTTCACGCGTTAGCTTGACCACCGCTCGTTGTATTTCGCTCGGCAGTGAGTTTTCATCGTTTACGGCTAAAATTACTAGGGTATCTAATCCTAATCACTCCTTTAGCTTTCGTCTCTGAGCGTCAGGTAAAGCCCAGTACAGTGCCTTCGCCATATTGGTGTTCCTCCCGATATCTACGCATTTCACCGCTCCACCGGGAATTCCCTGTACCTCTACTTACCTCAAGTATAGAAGTTTCCTTTGCTGGATCTCGGTTGAGCCGAGGTATTTAACAAAAGACTTTCTATACAGCCTACAGACGCTTTACGCCCAATCATTCCGAATAACACTTGCATCCTCCGTCTTACCGCGGCTGCTGGCACGGAGTTAGCCGATGCTTATTCCTCGAATACCGTCAGAGCTTCTTCTTCGAGAAAAGAAGTTTACAACCCGCAGGCCGTCATCCTTCACGCAGCGTCGCTCCGTCAGACTTTCGTCCATTGCGGAAAATTCCCCACTGCTGCCTCCCGTAGGAGTTTGGACCGTGTCTCAGTTCCAATGTGGCTGTTCATCCTCTCAGACCAGCTACTGATCGTCGCCTTGGTGCGCCATTACCGCACCAACTAGCTAATCAGACGCAAGATCATCCCTCGGCGAAATTCTTTCACTCCACAGCGTATCGGGTATTAGCTTTCGTTTCCAAAAGTTGTCCCCGACCGAGGGGCAGATTCTTACGTGTTCCTCACCCGTTCGCCACTCTTCCACATTCCGAAGAATGCTTCATCGTTCGACTTGCATGTGTTATGCACGCTGCCAGCGTTCCTTCTGAGCCAGGATCAAACTCTCCTTGATGTGTTTGAGAAGATTAGAAAAACCAATGCTTCCATTCACGAGTATAGCGTGTTGCCGAACTAGCCACGCACTTCTGCCTCTTTCACAATAAGAAAAGAATAAATCGGTTTTTAATTCACGGGTCTGCTATAATACAGTACTTGGGATGAAAAATTCATTTCAAGTATTTATAAATTTTTATGGAAACCTTTTATAATGAATACCGAAGAAGATATTGATATTATCAAACGATTACAAGCTGAGAAATCGTCACTCGAAGTCCAAATTAAACGGGTGCGCGCGGACTACAACGCACTTAATTCGATTCAAACAAGTGTCAATAATTCGCTTCGAGAATCGAATGCAGAAGTTCTAGAACTCCAGGCAGAATTAATATTAAAAAATCATGAAATTGCTGCATTAAGTTCCATTTCGGATAATATTTCGTTTTTTCAACTGTTATGGACAAATTATAATTTTATCCAGTGCAAACCGTTGCCCCTTAAATTGGCAATTGGCGGAACGGTTACTTACAAGATTTTTAATAAGATCATGAGTTCGGATGAAAACAAAAAAAAATTTAAAGGAAAATAGTGAAATTTTTTCACTAATTGAAGATTCAAAAGTGAAGGCACTCTTGCCGGAACCCATTTCGAAAACACAAGCCGTTGTAGAGGTGAGTGCCGTTGCCGTACCGATCCAACAAATTAAATTTTTACATAATATTTGGTTCCCATTCTAATGGGAAAAACTCTATGTCACGAAATAAGAATAAAAATTGGATCGTAAATTTTTGCTATAAGATCCATGCGAAGCTGCGCCTCCAAAAAATTAATTCGGTCCTAGCAATATTTCTTTTATGGCTAGGCCAAGATCCAAAGAGAACCTTTGGATCTTCTGGAGAAAAAATAAAAAAAAGAACAAGTTTGTCTTAACTTATATGAGCTGTTTTGTTATGAGGGATTTTAAAATCCCTCATTAACAAATAGATTGAAATTAGTTTGCAATTAATGATTCAAGAATAATTTCTACGGAACGAGTAGAGTCATCATTAGCTGTAATACCGTATTGGATCCTACATTAAGTTCCAATAATTATAGATGGGAAGAAATCTCATTGTTTCTTGCGATACCACTTTCTCGAACCCGATAAAGCTGCGTTTTGGTAAATACTCAGTGATTGCAATATTTGTGATACTTTCGTTTTCTACAATCATGGTCTCATCAGCAAGGCTAGTTTCTATACTAGCCGTTTCATCCGCACTAGCCGTTTCATCCGTGACCTTTTTTCTTTTAAAACTTTGATATAAAAGTGTGGATGTACTCGCAACGACGACCACTTTGACAGGAGTAGATCCTGGTATTGACGACCAGATACGGGAAAATACGTTATTTGGAGTTGAAATCGCGGGTATTCAGGAACCAGCTGATTGAGGAGTTTGATTCGAATTTAAACGCTGGCTCAATTCACTAATCCGGCGCTCCAACTCTAAAATTGTAAGACTTAGATTCGCATTTTCTTCCACTAGATCGAGAGTCATTTCCATGACTTCTGTCGAGATTTCCATCGGATCAATCGAATACTTGTTGAAAGTATGGATTACGTCCGTGGAATGTTCGAGATTGGGGTTGAACATTCTTTATGAGATTGATATATAAACAATAATTATATAGACAATATGTGCATACGACATATATTTTTTCAGACAAGGAGGGATTCGAACCCCCGACACTGTAGTTCGTAGCCACATACTCTATCCAACTGAGCTACTTGTCCGTATCTATACTCGGAGTATAACAAAACTGCCCTAAAAAAGATATAGTTGTTTCATTAAAAAAAGTATATAAATAAATATTGGACCCATAAAAGATGGGTCCAATAGTTTAATTTCCCCTAACTGAAAAGCTAAAAGAAATTATGCGTAAACTTGATTAGTCAAGTGGACGCATTGAAAGTACTGGCTCAGTATCACGATCGATTCCTTTTTCGAACCCTGCAGCAGCTGCACGTGCACGACCTGCATGCCAAAGGTGTCCTACGAAGAAGAAGAACGCTAAAACCCAGTGTGATGTTGCAAGCCAACTACGTGGGTTTACGAAGTTAGTTGAGTTAATCTCAGTTGCTACACCACCTACTGAGTTAAGTGATCCTAATGGAGCGTGAGTCATGTACTCAGCTGAACGACGCTCTTGCCAAGGCTGAATGTCATTCTTAAGCTTAGTAAGATCAAGTCCGTTTGGTCCACGAAGTGGCTCAGTCCATGGAGCACGCATATCCCAGAAACGCATAGTTTCTCCACCAAAGATAATCTCTCCAGTTGGTGAACGCATAAGGTACTTACCTAATCCAGTTGGACCTTGTGCAGAAGCAATGTTTGCTCCTAAACGCTGGTCACGTACAAGGAATGTAAATGCTTGCGCTTGTGAAGCCTCTGGTCCAGTTGGTCCAAAGAACTCAGAAGGGTATACAGTGTTGTTAAACCATACCATTACTGCTGCAACCCATGCCATTGCTGACACAGAAGCAAGACTGTATGAAAGGTATGCCTCTCCAGACCATACAAGAGCACGACGTGCCCATGCAAATGGCTTAGTGAAAATGTGCCAGAACCCACCAAGGATACAGATAGTTCCGATCCAAATGTGTCCACCGATTACATCTTCCATGTTGTCTACACTAATAATCCAACCATCTCCACCGAAAGGTGATTTAAGAAGGTATCCGAAGATTACTGATGGATCATATGTTGGGTAGTTAATAATACGTACATCTCCACCACCTGGTGCCCATGTATCGTATACTCCACCAAAGTACATAGCCTTCCATACGAGAAGGAATGCACCACATCCAAGAAGTACAAGGTGAATTCCAAGAATTGTTGTCATCTTGTTCTTATCTTTCCAAAGGTATCCGAAGAATGGGAAAGATTCCTCAAGAGTCTCAGGTCCAATAATTGAGTGGTATACACCACCAAAACCTAATACAGCTGATGAAATAAGGTGAAGAACACCAGATACGAAGTATGGGAAAGTATCAAGTACTTCTCCTCCAGGACCAACACCAAATCCAAGTGTTGCGAGGTGAGGGAGAAGGATAAGTCCTTGCTCATACATTGGCTTTTCTGGTACAAAGTGTGCTACCTCAAAAAGGTTCATTGCACCAGCCCAGAATACGATAAGTCCAGCGTGTGCTACGTGCGCACCAAGGAGCTTACCAGAAAGGTTAATAAGACGGGCGTTACCAGACCACCAAGCGAATCCAGTAGATTCTTGGTCGCGGCCACCAACTACGAGTGTTGAATTAAAGAGCGTTTCCACGTGGAAGTACCTCCTCAGGGAATACAAGGTTTTCATGAGGCTGATCTTGAGCTGCCATCCATGCACGAATACCTTCGTTAAGAAGAATATTCTTAGTGTAGAATGTTTCAAACTCAGGATCTTCAGCTGCACGGATCTCTTGTGATACGAAGTCGTATGCACGAAGGTTAAGTGCTAATCCTACAACTCCAAGTGCTGACATCCATAACCCTGTTACAGGTACGAAAAGCATGAAGAAGTGAAGCCAACGCTTGTTAGAGAAAGCTACACCGAAAATCTGTGACCAGAAACGGTTCGCTGTTACCATTGAGTAAGTCTCTTCAGCTTGAGTTGGGTTAAATGCACGGAAAGTGTTAGAACCATCACCATCTTCGAAAAGTGTGTTCTCTACAGTTGCTCCGTGAATAGCACAAAGAAGTGCTGCTCCAAGTACACCAGCTACTCCCATCATGTGGAATGGGTTAAGTGTCCAGTTGTGGAACCCTTGGAAGAAAAGAATGAAACGGAAAATTCCAGCTACACCGAATGAAGGTGCAAAGAACCATCCTGATTGTCCAAGTGGGTAAATAAGGAATACAGATACGAATACAGCAATAGGTGCTGAGAACGCAATTGCGTCTGTCTCTTATACACATCTCCGAGCCCACGAGACAAGAGGCAATCTCGT
>OLGU01000356.1_pt1 | contig 11233 bp, 9 predicted proteins | sample 1609281 | NCBI WGS metagenome assembly OLGU01 (sample SAMN05416705, study PRJEB24817) | seawater metagenome | isolation source: Sea water | place: Canada:Atlantic | collected 2013-07 | reverse complement strand
CGAGATTGCCTCTTGTCTCGTGGGCTCGGAGATGTGTATAAGAGACAGCTAATGGTCCTAAGATAATAAAATGATTGGGTTTATAAGATAGCTGTAATATTTCCAACCTGTCAGCAAACCATTTCAATCCTGATTTGGGGTTTTCTAATTTTATATCTTTAATTATTGCATCGAACCTATTTGGAAAGCCACGCAAAGATAATGAATTTTCAACAATCCAGCCATTTTCAGATTTTTCCATAAACCACTTATTTAAAGCAGTTTCTCTAACCGATTTACCTAAAAACCAATATGCGCTCCAAGATAGAGCTGCTGTTAAAATTATAATTACCAGTAAACGCATATTTTTACCTTTTCTTTTTGGTCTAAGCACTTCTATATTTAAAGCCAAGGCTAAAGGCTATAATCATGAATGATAAAGATATTTGGATATTTGGATATGGTTCACTCGTTTGGCAACCTGGGTTTAAATTCGAAAATCATGAAATTGGAATACTAGAGAATTATAAGCGGTCTTTTTGTATTTGGTCTGTTCATTATAGAGGTACACCAGAAAAAAGGGGATTAGTTCTTGCTTTAGATAAGGTAAAAGGTTCCAAATGTGATGGTCTGTTATTCAAAGTTAAAGCAAAATATTCCGATAGTGTATTATCTTATTTGCGGAAAAGAGAACTAATATCTGACGCTTATTTAGAAGATATTGTAAATGTTAAATTAAACTCAGGCAGTATTGTGAAAGCTTATACATATGTGGTTAATCGTGATCATGAACAGTATGCTGGATTGCTATCCATAGAAGAGCAAGCCAGTATTATAAATTCTGCAAAAGGGTCTAAGGGACATAACACTGAATATTTATACAATGTTACAAGGTGTTTGCGAGATTTAGATATTAAGGATCTTGAATTGGAGAAACTAACTGCAAAAACTTTAAAGATAACTGGTTAATTTTATTACGTGTTTGAAATATTGATTAATAAAATTTTATTTTACTTAGATTGTATAATTTAATGGAAAAATATACAGCATATTATGTAGATAACACCCAAAAAAGTAAAAAGTATAAGCGCGTTTTGTTGTTTTTAAAACTTAACAATTGGAATGAAAGTCTCAACGCGTTAGTATTTACATCAAATGACCCAAAAGAGGCTTACTCATGGCGCAAAAAGATTTAGGATTTCAAAATCAATTTACTCAACCAGTAAATCAGATAATTACTATGCTTTTAATAGTCATTGCCGTTTTTGTTGGTGGTTATTTTCTCTACCCAGCTGTATCTCCAATATTTGTTGCCTCACCATACCTTAATAGCTTTATATTTATTGTATTTTTAGGTGGATTAATTTCTTGTTTTGGCCAGGTAGTATCTCTTGTTAAATCTGTCAGTTGGATTGAAGGCTTTGTAATCGATCGAGTAGGCCATGATTTGATAAAGCCTCCTGGTTTGATGGCAAGTCTAGCAGCTCTCCTTTCTGATTCTGGAGCTAGACATGCTTTAACATCGACCTCAACAAGATCTATATTAGATAGTTCCGCTACGAGGTTAGATGAAGGAAGGGAAATAACTAGATATATTATTAATCTACTAATATTTCTAGGATTGTTAGGAACATTTTATGGACTTGCAACAACTGTTCCCGCAGTTGTGGATACAATTAGGTCTTTAGCGCCACAAGAAGGCTCAACAGGTCTAGATGTTTTTGCAAAATTAATGACAGGTCTTGAAGCACAATTGGGTGGAATGGGGACTGCTTTTGGATCTTCGTTACTTGGTTTAGCTGGTTCACTAGTGGTTGGTATTTTAGATTTATTTGCTGGGCGAGGCCAAAATCGTTTTTATCGTGAGCTAGAAGAATGGTTATCATCAATAACTAAAATCACAATTGGTGGTGATGGTGATGGCAATTTGGCTGGTGCAGGGCTATTCCAACATGCTAATTCTAATATGGAAAATATGACCAGTCTATTTGCACAGACAGCTGGCCGAATGGATCAACTAGCTGTTTCAATTGAACATATGGTTCAACATACAGCTTCACTTCATGATGTAAATAATCTTGCATTTCAATCTATCGCTCAGGGCCAACAAAATTTAGTAGATGCAGTTATGAAAATGCAAGAAGAAGGGGATGGAATTCTTGATGCAGAAACACGAATGCGTTTGAGAAATATGGATACTCAATTATTGCGTATTTTGGAAGAAACAACTGTTGGGCGTCAAGAAACTAATCAAGAATTGCGTCAAAATATAAATGCCCTAACTGATGCTATAAATAACTTGGCAAAGAGTTAATAAATGGCATTAAAGCGACCAGGATCAAGATTTGAAGCTAGTATATGGCCTGGTTTTGTTGATGCTATGACTGCATTGTTGTTAATATTATTTTTTGTTATTTCGATCTTTATGATTGTTCAATTTACCTTGCGTGAAACAATTACAGATCAAGATCTAGAACTTGATGATTTATCTTCTCAGATTGAACAACAAGATTTAGAGCTAAATGATTTATCTACTTTGATAGGAAATAAGGAAGATGAATTGAAAAAATTATCTACTGAGATTTTATCAAAAGAAAAAAGATTAGATAATCTAACTTCAGAAATTTCTGAAAAAGATTTAAAGCTTAATAGTCTTTCATCTATAGTAACAGAACAAGATTTAGAATTGGATGATCTATCATTACAATTAAGTGATCTTGCAAGTGCACTAGGACTAGAAAGATTGCGAGCAAATGGCATTGAAGAAGATCTTGGAAAAACCAAAGATATACTTAATGAAGCTGAGGATCAAATTTCATTACATCTTGCAACAATTTCAAATTTAACAAAAAAATCTAGCATACAAATAGAAAAGATTGATGGTTATAAACTTCAGATTGATAGTTTATTATCAGATAAGCTCCAGCTTGAAAATTTCAATCAAGATTTAGCCATTAATAAATCTGCGCTTGAATTGCAAATTGCTGGTTTATTATTAGCAAAGTCAAAATTAGAAGCTAAAAATATTGATACAATAAATAAGAAAAAAGCAATTGAGTTGGCGCTAGTACGTGCTCGAAATGAAATAAATGAACGAGAAGAAGTTGCAAGATTGGCGGCAGCTAAACGTGAAGCATTAGAATTGTTAATTGTAAAGCTCCAGAATGAAGGAGAATTGCGGGCTGAAGAAATAACATCAATTAGAAAAGTATTGTCTGAGACTGAAAAAACACGCCTTGTTGAACAAGCTGCTGCAGAAAATTTAAAACAAAAATTAAAATCAACAAGTGATGAATTAACGTCTTTATTATTTGCCAATTCAAAATTAGAAGCTGAAAATAATAATACCTTAAATGAAAAAAATGTTATTGAGTTGGCATTGGCAAGTGCTCGAAATGAAATAAACCAACAAGTAGAAAGTGCAAGATTGGCAGCAGCTAAACGTGAAGCACTAGAATTGTTGATTGTAAAACTTCAAAATGAAAGCAAGCTACAATTAGCAGAAGAATCTTCAATATCTGAAACTTTAACTGAAACAGAAAAAAGACGCTTAGCTGAGGCTGCCGCTGCAGAGCTTTTAAGGGAAAAATTAAAAAATGCTAATACTGAGTTAACTGCCATGTCACTTGCTCTTGAGGCTGAACGTAAAGAAGCTGAAATTACTTTAACAAAAATTGCTGCGGCCAATGCGCTAGAAAAATCTCTTAAAATTGATTTAAGTAAGAGCTTTACTGAGGTAGAGCGTCAAGCTGCTTTAATTGCTGAAGCTAATTCACTCCTTGAAAAAGAAAAGGACATATCAATTACGGCGCAAAGAAAGCTTGCATTATTAAACACACAAACTTCTCAACTTCGAAATCAACTAAATGAATTACAAGGTTTGCTAGATGAGTCCAAAGAAGCAGATTCAAAAGCTCAGATACAACTAAAGTCATTGGGTACAGATTTGAATTTGGCTCTAGCTCGTGTTGCTGCTGAGCAAAGAAAAGTTGCGGCAGAGCAAAAGAAAATTGCTGAATTGGAAGCTAAAGAAAAGCTAAGATTTGCCGAAGAAGCAAAAGATTTAAGAAAATTTAGGTCTCAATTTTTTGGTGAATTGCGAAAAGTAATGGAAGGCCAAGAAGGAGTTCGAATAGTAGGCGATCGATTTGTATTTTCATCTGAGGTTTTGTTCTCTGTAGGGTCAGCTAACCTTGGATCTTTAGGCAAAACTGAAATAAATAAAGTTGCAAAGATTATTAATCAAATTGCAGGTGAAATTCCTGATGGTATAGATTGGATTTTACGCGTCGATGGTCATACTGACCGAATTCCATTCAGTGGCTTTGGAAAAGACTACAAAGATAATTGGGAACTTAGCCAAGCTCGCGCTTTATCAGTTGTTCGCTATTTGATGGATGATTTAAAAATTCCTGCAAATCGTTTAGCTGCAAACGGATTTGGTGAATTTCAACCAATTGATGACAGGGACACACCTGAAGCTTATAAAACCAATAGAAGAATTGAGCTGAAGTTTACAGAAAAATAAATAATTTATTTATTTCAGCCCAATTTAAACTGATTTTGCTAATTATTTAGCCGTTAGGAGAGGGGGTTTTCTTTTAGTTATTTGTCGAGCTTCTGGAGATATTAATTCAAGATCCAATTTATCATTTTTTAAATGTACTTTTACTAATCCACCCTTAGACAGTTTTCCAAATAAAAGTTCTTCTGCTAGTGGTTTTTTTAAATGTTCTTGAATCACTCTTGCTAACGGTCTTGCCCCCATTTTATCATCATATCCTTTATCTGCCAACCAATCTGCCGCATCTGATGATAGTTCAAACGTTACATTTCTATCCATTAACTGGGCTTCTAATTGTAGAACAAATTTATCAACAACTTTAACTATGACATCTTTTGAGAGGGGCGCAAAACTTATTGTTGCATCTAGCCTATTTCGAAATTCTGGAGAAAATGTGCGCTCAATTGCTGCTGTATCTTCGCCTTCTCTTCTGTCACGACCAAAGCCAATGGCTTCTTTAGATTGTTCGGTTGCTCCAGCATTTGATGTCATTATAAGTATTACATTTCTGAAATCAGTCGCACGGCCATTGTGATCGGTTAACTTCCCGTGATCCATAACTTGAAGTAAGATATTAAATACATCTGGATGAGCTTTTTCAATTTCATCTAAAAGTAATACGCAGTGTGGATTTTGATCTACACCATCAGTTAATAATCCGCCTTGGTCAAAACCTACATAGCCTGGAGGAGCTCCTATTAACCTACTTATTGCATGCTTTTCCATGTATTCAGACATATCAAACCTAATAAGTTCTACACCTAAAGTATCTGCAAGCTGTTTCGCTACTTCAGTTTTACCCACACCAGTTGGGCCAGCAAATAAATAATTTCCTATAGGTTTTTCTGGCTCACGAAGCCCTGCACGTGCGAGCTTTATTGCAGATGCTAGTGCATCAATCGCTGGGTCTTGTCCAAATACTACACGTTTTAAAGATGCATCTAGCTCACGAAGTAATTCAGCATCATCTCGAGATATATTCTTTGCAGGAATTCTTGCTAGTTTTGCTATAACATCTTCTATTTCTTTAACGCCTAGAGATTTTCTCCGTTTTGATGCAACAACTAAACGTTGTGATGCGCCTGCCTCGTCAATTACATCAATTGCTTTATCTGGTAATTTCCGGTCATGTATATACCTTGCTGATAGTTCAACAGCAGTTTTAATAGCATCTAAAGAATATTTCACATCGTGGTGTTCTTCAAAACGTGATTTCAAACCTTTTAAGATATTAATTGTATCTTCAATATTTGGCTCAATTACATCAACCTTCTGAAACCTTCGCGCTAGGGCTCGATCTTTTTCAAAATGTTGTCGATATTCTTTATAAGTAGTTGACCCCATACAACGCAGCTTCCCACCTTGAAGTGCGGGTTTTAATAAATTTGAAGCATCCATAGCACCTCCAGATGTGGCGCCAGCACCAATAATGGTGTGTATTTCGTCAATAAATAATACTGCATCTGGATGATCTTCTAGTTCTGTCATTACTGCTTTTAAGCGCTCTTCAAAATCACCACGATATTTAGTACCAGCTAATAATGATCCCATGTCTAAAGAGTAAATTGTTGTTTCAGATAATATTTCAGGAGTCTCTCCTGAAATAATTTTAACAGCTAATCCCTCAGCAATTGCTGTTTTTCCAACTCCAGGATCACCGACTAAAATTGGATTATTTTTACGCCTACGGCATAATATTTGTATGCACCTCTCCACCTCATGACTACGGCCAATTAATGGATCAATATTTCCTTCAGCAGCTTGCATATTTAAATCAATACAGTATTTTGAAAGTGCCGTTTCTTCAGCTTCGGCTGTTTCTTCTTCACTATCATTAAACTCTTCAGAACCAGTTACTTCTCTTGGTTCGTTCATTGAAGGATCTTTTGCAACACCATGTGCGATAAAATTAACAGCGTCATATCGCGTCATTTCTTGCTCTTGCAAGAAATAAGCAGCGTGACTTTCTCTCTCAGCAAAAATAGCTACTAATACATTTGCGCCTGTAACTTCTTGTTTGCTTGAGCTTTGAACATGTATAACTGATCTTTGAATTACGCGTTGAAAAGCAGTTGTTGGAGTTGCGTCAACGCCTTCTAAATTTGTAACTAAACTGTCCAGTTCGTTTTCTAAAAAATGAGTAAGTTTTGCACGAAGTTCATCAAGCGACACTTCACATGCCCGCATTACACGATTTGCATTTGGCTCGTCAATTAATGCTAAAAGTAAATGTTCAAGAGTAGCTAGTTCGTGATTCCGTTGTGTTGCATATGCTAAAGATGCATGAATAGCGTTTTCTAGGCTGCTTGAGAATGTTGGCATTGATAATTACCTTTCAGGCGTACATTGTTTTCTTTTGTATTATTTAGTGCATTAATTATAGATTTCGCTCTATTTTTAGAATCTTCAAGCCAAAAGTGATATTTTTTTTAAATTAATGCTTAATAAATATGAAATTATAGCATATTTGCCTCTTTGACTTTAAAAGTTGTCTTTTTGAATGCGCAGTTCCCGGAAAACTTCCTCATCTGTATTATTTTTCATATTTAAATTGGCTTTGAATTCTGGAAGTGATGCACGAAGAAATGGATTTGTTTCCAGCTCTAGCTCAAGAGATGTTGGCACTGTAAAAAGTTCATTTTTTAATAAAGTTTGAATTTCCTTCTCGCGAAGTATTAAACGTTCATTTTTAGGATCAACACTTAAAGCAAACTTAGCATTTGATATAGAATATTCATGACCAGAAAAAATCATTGTTTCTGGAGGTAATTGTAAAAACATTTTCAATGTTTTCCACATTATTTTGTGTGAACCTTCAAATAATCGCCCACAGCCCAATGACATTAAGCTATCACCTGTAAAAATTTTATTATCATTTCTAAAGTAATAAGAAATATGGCCGATAGTGTGGCCAGGTGTATCTAAGATTTGTGCCTTTTCATTTCCTACTGAAATTATATCTTCTTCAGCAACTGAGAAATCAAGCTTTGGAAGACGATGAGCATCTGATTTCGCTCCTGTCACTTTTGCACCAGTTAAACTTCTCAAACGATCTACACCATCTATATGATCTGAATGGTGATGAGTAATCAATATTGAGTCTAAGTCCCAATTTAACTCTTTCAAGGCGTTAAAAACTGGGTCTGCTTCAGGTACGTCAACAACTGCTGTATGGCCAGTTTGAGAACATTTAATCAGGTATGCATAATTATCTCTAAGGCAGGGTACAATTATAACAGAAAGAGGCATAGTAATGTTTCCATAAATTTGTTTAATATGTTTAATAATTGCAGAAATTTAAGTTAACTTGAAGTAAAGAATTTAAATATAAGGTAAAAATGCATTTAGATGTGATTGATCTTCGTAAGTTTTATTATCGAACTAAACTAGGTCGAATAGTTCAACGTGCCTTGCGAGATAATGTTGAACGCTTATTCGGTGATACAAAAGGACAAACAGTTGTTGGCTATGGTTTTGCAGCACCAATGTTGCGGCCATTTTTAAAATCATCAAGACGCGTTATTTGTTTAATGCCAGGTCAACAAGGAGTGATGCCATGGCCCGAAGGGCAATTAAACCGTTCCGTATTAACTCCAGAGATAAGCTGGCCACTAGCAAATGGTATAGTTGATAAAATGGTAATATTACATGGCCTTGAAACGAGTAATAACCAAAATGGATTATTAGAAGAAATTTGGCGTGTTTTAGGACCAGGTGGACGTGTGTTAATTATAGTTCCAAATAGATCTGGCCTATGGGCTCGTAGTGAAAAAACGCCATTTGGATATGGACAGCCATATAGTATAAGCCAATTAGAAACTCAACTTAGGATTCATAAGTTTTCTGTTGAAAGGCATATGTCAGCAATGTTTTTTCCACCAAGTCACAAACCGTTTTGGTTGCGAGTATCAAAATATTTAGAAGGTGTTGGCCTCAAAGGTGTTATACCTTTGGCTTCTGGAGTGGTCATTGTTGAGGCTTCGAAACAAATATATGCTCGCCCTAAAACTGGGCTTGGTGCAACTGTAAAGAATCCTTTAGGTGGCGTGTTGCGTGGAATAAAAACTCCAGCTGGTAAACCTATTAAAGGCTATAGGCCTCAGAATAAATCCTGAGCAACTGAAAGTTTTTTTAAGCAAAATTCTATGGGCTGGTTCTTGGGAAGCTGGCAATAAAATTTATTATTATCTTTAATTTTAGAGTTAATTTTTCCACCAATAATTATCGAAATTAATTTCGATGGTTCAGGTAGTATTTCTTTTGCCATGATGTTTATTTCTGGCAAAGATAATTCAAAACTAGCGTCTATTAATTTGAGATTTATAAATGTGTCAGGAGGTTTATTTGGATGTAATTCTAAATATCGTTTAACTAGCCAGTTAGGTTTTCTACGTAGATTTGAGATTAACTCGTTTATCATTGTGTTGTATGAATTTTTCATTCCCTTCTCAGTATTCAAACCTAATCGTGTGTTATTATAAATATCAAAAATGAGATCATAAATCTCACTCCATTTTTCGGAAGCTACTGTTGCTGATAAACCTGTTAATGCAAGTTGATCACTAATTTGGGTAAAATGTGACCTGGGATCATAAGATGCGCGTTTTTCTTGACGTATAATTCTGAACATTTCTGAACCTGCGCCATAGCCCATGTATTTAAATAATGTGTTTGCCTCAGCTTGATGGGATAACGTTTTAAATTTTTGTACAGTCCCAGCAAAAATTAGTGTTTCACTAGATTTTTCATCAGCTAAATGAATTATACCATTTGGGAGATCAAAAAAAGGTTTTACAGGCTCGTTATTTAGGATTGCATCATAATTCGTTAAACCTTTAAGTAAAATATTTGGAACTTCTTCAAAATCAAAATCTTTAGCATTTAAAATTATTTGATTTGGTCTGCGTGAAATTTCTAAATTGATCATATCTTTTTCTAAGGCTTTAACTGTACCAGTATATAAGACATAATTAATCAACTCACTTTCAACAAGCTCGGGAGTGCGAAGTTGAGTTGAGGAGATATTTCTATAGGAATGATTTTTTCTTTTAAGCCAAATATTATTAATTACATTATTTTGAAGAATTTCATTGGCATGCTGTGCTGCAATCTTAAAATTTTCTTTTGGAGACTGTACAGTTAAAATTAGATGTTTTGGTGTAGCTTCAATAGAGAAATTTATGTCATTTATTATTCTAAAATCTATTATTTCACGAACTGATTTATTGCCAATTGGACCACTAATTTTTGCAGCCAGAAACGCTTGTAGTTTTCTACTTTGTTCTTTTGTTTGAGTATTTAATGTCCAAACTAAAGAAGCGGCTGCAATATTATTATTTAAACTTGCAAATTCTGTAACGTACGAAATTTCATCATTTATTTTTTCATCAGCAAAAACGGAAGTAACTGAAAGATAAATCCCAATTAATATAAAAATGATTTTTTTATTGGACATCATCGCTCAACATCTAATTTTGCTAAAATTGCTGCATTAGGGCCATCTGAAGAAAATGCAGTAATTATTTTTAAAATATCTTTTATTGGAGCATCAGCAATCATCTTTGCAAATTCTTTTGGAGAGACTGGTGGTAATCCATCAGATCCTAAATTCTGAAAAAAGTCTAAATATGCTCTGGGACTTTGAGATAGTGACTTTGCATATGCAACATTTTTAGCTCGGGCTATTTCTATCTCTTTTTTTGTAATACTTCTATCTCTTAGACTTTTTATTGCATTTTTTAATTCTTTATGTGCTTGGTCAAGAGTAACACCTTCAAAAGGAATTAATGATGCAGTATATTCGATATCACCATTTATAGCTATGTATGAACTTTGAGAAAACGACTGTGCGATATTTCCATCTAAATAAAGTATATCGTTTAAATGAGAGTTATAAATATCGGAAGCAATAAAAAATGAAGCTTGCATCCCCAAAATATCTGAAAGATCAGCAAATCGAAAGAACTTCGCAAAAGATAATTGATTATTTAAAAGGCGATTTGTTGAAATTTTTGTGACACTATTTAAGTTTTTGTTGGGTCGTTGGTTAAGCCAAACATCTTTTACACGTTTTGTTTTTTGTGTACTGCCAAAATATTCTGAAACTTTTTTTTGTGCTAATTTTTCGTTAATATTTCCTGAAATTATCAACATTGAGTTTGAGGGTTTGTAATGTTTATTGTGAAATTTAATTGCTCTTTCTACTGTTAGTTTATTCAAGTCCTCAACGGGTGTTTCGGCACGCCCACTTTTAGAATTATATAATTTTTGCAAAGCAAGTCTATTTAACCATCTAGTTGGAGCGTTGCGCTCTTTATAATATACTTCTCTTTTTACAATGTCGATTTCGCTTTCTTTAAAGCTCTGTGTTAACTGGGGTGTATCAAGCACTGCTCGTGTTAACTTCATTATGCGATCTAATTCACTTTCTGTGCCTGTATTTGTATAGACGGTGGAAACCTGTGAAGTAAATGCATTCAAATCCCTTTGACGAGGTTCTTGCAAAACCGCTGCATCAGATGACAAAGCAGCTAGGTGTTCTGTATAATGCGCTATGCCTGAAATGTCATCTTCATCATAACTTCCTGAGAGAATAATTAGTTGAATATCAATTCGTGCTTGATCATCAATTGGTATTACGTAGGCATTATAAAGCCCTGTCTCTTATACACATCTCCGAGCCCACGAGAC
>OLGU01000334.1_pt1 | contig 11618 bp, 7 predicted proteins | sample 1609281 | NCBI WGS metagenome assembly OLGU01 (sample SAMN05416705, study PRJEB24817) | seawater metagenome | isolation source: Sea water | place: Canada:Atlantic | collected 2013-07 | reverse complement strand
AAATACCCCACCAAAAAGAAAAATACCAGTCAGCTTAACTGACTGGCATTAGCCACAAGGCCGCTTTGTCGTTTAAAAGTATAGAGTTGTATTAATGCGCTAAATTAAGCGAGCTATTTTAAGTATGGATTTAAAACTGAGAAAACGTTTTATTGCTACAAAAATGCGTTGTTTAGTTGTTATAACTAACTAGTTGTACATTGCTGTACTTTTAGCATCTTTGTATTTGTAACACAGCTAGCGCCAAGTTTGGCGGTTCAAAATAATTAACTATAATTGCGCTTAGTATTATTCGGGGGGCATGTTTTTAATATTTAAATCGTATTGTAAAATACCATCGTTATTAACCGCCACACCCGCTAATTGCACAGAGTGATTAGCAAACTCTTCAGACGCCGATAAATGCGCTAACACGCCAGCTATATCCTCGTGTTTAGGTTGCCCGTCGGTTGCCACAATGCCTGCATTACAATCGTTTTGCTTACACTCAAAGCTGTATAAAAATAGCGACTTTTCAGCAAAGCTGCTTTGCACTTTATCTAAAAACACTTGCTCTGACTGTGCTAAATCAAGCGTACTTTGAATTTGAGCAGCGCTTTCTAGCTCAGAGTATTCACCCACCTCTTGGGGAGTAATCACTATTTGCTCGGTAAGTGCAGTACCTTCTTTATTAGTTATATCGTGGCTACTTTGCATTGCTTGTATATCTACCACCAGAGGTTGAGCAGGCTGCACAGCGGTGGTGTTGGTTATTGAGTTGGGTAGATTATTTTGAGCCAAGGCGGTCAAATCGTTTTTAAACACGTACAAAGTTGCAGCAGTGATAGCGCATGCAATGAGTAATTTGTTCATAATACTTCCCTCCTTCAACCAATTTACGCAATACAATTAAGTGAAATGCTTTTTAAGTGTAGCCAATGTTAATATTATGTTTTGTTTGGGTGTGTACTGTCAATCCTTAATACTAGACAGTGCAAATTAAAAGAACAATTTTATCAATGTTAATATTTAATGAACCACTGGTAAGCTCAGCGCGCCACACTATAATGCTGGCAATAGCTACACGCTCATTTTGCAACCAAGCAGCACGTTATTTATTTGTAACAAACTGTAAAAAGCAACTCTTTTTATGACCACACCTCAACCAAAAAGTTTGCGTTTATTGTTACTAAAACTTAAATAAAATTACCCAAAGTAAATAACCGCATAATCAAAACCACACACAACAGCTTTAATTTGCTAAAAGATGCAAAGATTACATAAAGAAAGGCACTAACATGAAGGCGCGAAACTTGCTCGCACAAAATGACATGAGCGTACCTCGCGTTTGGTATGAAATTTTTCGCGGCATATAAAGCCGCTGCTACTAGTTAATTGCACCACAAAGGGCACAGAGGCGCTTCGCCTACACGGAGAAAACACAGGAATAAGTAAGTCACTTCTCCTGCTCTTCTCGGTGGTGACATAATCACTTTTGAACAGAACCAATGCGCGTCTACCACTAAATTAAAATACTGTTTTGTAGAGCGAATTCTTACTTATGTGATCATTTATTAAATCACTTATGCTCTAGCTCTAAAAGCGCAGCGTCTCTTAACCTCTTTGTGAATAATTGGCTTAACTTGTTTTTCACCACCGAGGGCACAGAGGCGCTTAGCGCTACACAGAGAAAATACGGGGGTTAATTGGTCACTTATCACTGGTGACATAATCACTTTTGAACAGAACCAATGCGCGCCTACAAAGTTAAATTTTAAGCTGACGTGGATGTGTGGTGCGTAGGCGCGATTTTATATCGCGCTTGTAGATACAAGACGTTGAGCTTGCTCACGTTAGAGGCGCAGCTTCTCATTACTTAATAAATTAACACCGTAAAAGCCCTGCTTTTAAACGAAAGCAATGTTCGTCTACAAGGTTACACCAAGCTTTGCTGTTAGCACTCGATGTAGGCGCGAAGCTTGCTCGCGCTCTGTATTTTAGTTCCTTATATCGCGTTGGCGATGGCAACCTAGGGGCGAATACCGCCGTACGCCCCTTGAAGCGCTCCGAGCATTTTGCATTTTCCTCAAAGCCAAAATAGATATGAACGTATTCGCCGCCCATGGCGAGGTCACGGCTTTAATTGCATTGCCTAAAGGGGTTTAGGTACTTGGAATTTGTCGGGAACAAAACTCCGCCATGCAATAAATTACTCATCAATTAAGTCCTTTCGGGCAAAATGACGGGGGAATTGTCTTGGCATTAGCCTTTAATTTTGTTGTTGGAATTACCGTTATGTATATTAAAGTTAACTTTACGTTTTACCTTGGCCAGTAAGTTACCTAACTTATCTAACTCGATTAACCATCATCTCAAAGCTTTATGATGCTACCCAAAAATAACGAACACAGTAAACAGCGGCTTAAAATTTTAATCAGCAATTACTTAAGTTTAAGCAAACCGGCCGCTATCAAGCTTACTTTTATGCGTTAGATAATGGCGTTTATCAGCCCACAAATAAAGCTCAGGCCGACTAATCTGGCGCTGGTTTAGAGCTACGAGCTAGGTTTTAGCAAAAGCCCACTGCCTTTTCATTTCTTCTTTATAGTTCATAAAATCGCCAACCAGTATATGGCCACTTAATCGGTCATTAACTATCTAATGAATGCTTAAATAATCTTTAACTTATATGAGGGATCACGCTTTCTAAGCGCTTTATGTCAATATCACTGATATTAGCAAAACGTTTAAAGTGCGTTGGCCACTGGCGAGTATAGCTTTCAACCTCTGCAATTATTTTTGTTGCTTGAGCCTTGTTGAGGCCAAAGCGTTTGGCTTGCGACAATAAATTATCGATACTAGCATATCGGCCATCATCACCAAGCCCTATGCCGTGCTGCTTTGAGTTATTAATAGGAGTGATATCATAAGCGGGGCTCATACGCCACGTTTGCCCAGCAAAGTGATACAAAAATGCATGATTTCGGCTGTGATCATCGGTATTACCAATAAACACGTTAAATACCATTCGCTTGTAGAGCTCTGTAGCATCAGCAGCGAACTCACCTGTATGGTGGCGAATAAATTCTGCCAGTTCACCGTAGCTATAGTATGTTGCTAAGTCGCTCATCGCGACTTTTGGTTTTTGTAATAAGCTATTGGCGCTTAAAAAGTGATGAGTTGGTAAGTCATCGCTTACATCAAAACGTTCAACTAACAGAACATCGCCATTTTCTGTTTCATGAATACGGGTATTTGCAGTGCGAATCCCCAATTCATTAGCCATACACATAGCACCATGCTCAGCCCTAGCTAAATTAAACAAATCGTCTTGACGATTAAATTTTGCCAAATAAAGCTTATCATCAATTTTCACAGAGGTTTTAGGTCTTGCTCCCCCCATGCTTTGGCCAAATTCAAAGGCTTTTTTTGCTTCCTGTGAAATCGCTTTATTGGCGAGCAAATCGTCCTTTGCTTGATCTAACAAGGCTAAATCGGCTAATGTATTTTTATTCGCTTTATGTTTTGATGCGCTGCGCGACAAACTAAATACCAAGGCGCCAACACCATACCCAGACCCCGCGAGTAAAAATTCTAGCTCATTCTTTGGCTTGGTATTATGTAACGACAGTATAAGCTTACGCCCCCACGAATCAGCTCCCGCATCACTTAACACCCCAAACACACCTTTATTGGCAGAATAGCTAACTATGCCAGGCTGTAATGGTAAATGCAGCGGATCGAGCGCAAACGCATCAGAGCGCGCAAGGTAACTTTTACCATAATTAAACTCACCTCGGCCAGTTTGTGTATTTAACTTAAAAAAACCACAAATTATGGGGCTGTCTTCTAAACCGTCAATAAATACATAAGCTTCAGAAGTCATCGTTAATCACCTGAGTTTTATTGCTTTTACGCTGTCTTGCATTATAACCGCCCACATCTGCGGCTAGCTCGTTAATTTCATCCAGCAATGAGCCTTGCAATTGAAGAACAACAAGGGCTTCAAACAATATATCGCTTTTTACTACCTCTCCTTGTTCAAGCTTTTGTACCGTGGAGCGAGATACACCAATCATCTTAGCGAACGTGCTCTGGGTATAAAGTAAAGTACGATGCTGACGAATTAAATCACCCAAGCGACGCGCCAGCTTTAATGCTTGTTCTGATCTCATAAATGACTACCAAATCGGTCATTAATACATTAATGATTAGTTTAGCGGTATTTATCATGATTGCAATATTATTTAAATAGAGATGTAATGAGCTTCGAGGAGCGAACTTAAAGCGCCTAGTCCCTTTTGCGTTACCTCTTCAGCGCAGCGCTTCATAACCTCTTTGTGAATAAATCACTTAAAACCATATATGCACAAAGAGAAGTGAATGAGGGTAAATGAGAAGACAGTAAGCTATGGGTAACGAGCCGCGAGCAAAGGGCTATAAATTCAGACTAACCCCTAGCGCCTTTAACCTATTCCCACCGTAGGCGTTAAGCTTGCTGACGCTAAAAAAGCTAGGCTTTTACATTGCTTTACTTTCATGCAGTGATCGCTGAATCACTTGATAGCAAATAGCACGTTGCTGTTCTTGGCTTAAGCTAACTTGCCGCATTGATAGAATCGTTTTAACTAATTGTTTATGAGAAACAATAGGAAATTCTGGTCTTTGCTTTCGCTCTACAAACCAACCAGGAAAGCATAGAATTGGCAAAACTTGAGTATTGAAGCCCGTTGCCTCTTGCAGCCATCTATTCACCCAATTAGCCTGATTTTGGGCTTGCTCTAACGGCTTACTTTCAAACCAAGAGGGAAACGCTAAACGATTTTTCTCAAATTTAACTTTGTAATTTGTATCGTCTTTTATTCGTTTATGCCTGCCCTTTGTTTCAATAGCAAAAATACCATTTGGCCCTACCACTAGGTGATCAATATTAAACCCATCTGCTTGTATATCATGAAACACTTGGTATCCATGTGACTGTAACTCTATAAGCTCCGAGGCAACGGCAAGCTCCGCATCTCGTCCAAGTTTAAGCTTTATCAAAAGGTTTGATTTAACCCACAGCTTTCTTGCTACATAAACTAAACCCAAAGCAATTAAAATAACCAAAAAGTAATTTAACTCACCGCTGGCAAATACTTCAGCAATCCCTTTAATGGCAAAAGGCATTGTAACGATCAACGCAGATAAAAAGATAAGCCCTATTACATCAACAATCTTGTCATTTACTTGCTCACTAAGTGTTTGTGCAGCAACACGTTTAAGCTTTTTACGATCTACAGGTAGTTTGGCATTTTTTTGATGAAGCCATATTTTGAGAAACAAAACGCCTAATAAGGAATAAACACTACCTACAATAACTAAAAGGCTTAAACCTTGGTTTAATAAATCATCCATGATGGGTTCCTATAATCACAATGTTTACGTTATACCTTAAAAACAGGTACATGTCGCATTATTCAAACTCCGTACAATCTATTCAACAAATTTCACCTAAACACCTGTAGACGTAGAGCTTGCTCACGTTAGAAGCGTAGCTTCTCATTACTTAATAAATTAACACCGTAAAAGCCCTGCTTTTAAAACGCCAACAAGTTGCGCGTCAACAGGTTATATCAAAGTGTTCTGTTAAAACTCGGCGTAAGCGCGAAGCTTGCTCGCGCTAAAAGCAGAGCTTTTGAAATAATACAAACAGTTCATAAATATCGCGTTGGCGATGGCAACCAAAGAGAAGTAACCGCCGACTTCTCTTTGGAATCTCTCGGCGCCCCGAGGATCAAACTATCTCCTCAATTTAAATTAATGATATGAACGTAAACGCGATGAAACACGTCCGTGTGTAAGCATCACTTAACGCGCATCCATGCGCTGCTATTACTCATCACTAATTCAATTTCGGGTGTGATCACGGGGGAGTGGCCTAAGCATCAGCCTTCAATTCAATAATGAGTTAATGCTTGTTTACAATGCACTTTTAAGTAAACTAACTGCACGCAAACAGGGAGTGGTTTTAATGCAGCAAATTGGTATTTACGAGCAGTTGATTACACAAGTAATTGAGCAAAACTTAAATCGTGAGCAATTTTATGTGGGCGAACGACAACTAGAATCGGCCGAAGCCGCAACATGGCTTTCGCGCTTTTTGGGCAAGCTTGTTGAACATGCAATAAACGCCATTCCCAACTCGAACGAGCGTTTGCAAGAGCAAATTAGCCTCGCCAACAGCCTTGTACTTTGGCTTAAAGATCATATTCGCGATGATGAGCTGATCAACGAAAACCTGATCAACAGCCAAGGTCGAATACTTACCGCGCTGTTTAATACTCAAAACCCAATTGCAGCTAACCTTAAAGATTACTCAAGCGATATATTCCCACTTACAGGCCTCACACAAAGCGAATTATTTAGCGGTGCGAATGCGGGTATATCCCTCGAAACCGAGCTAAAGCGCGAGATTAAGTCGTCCGACACTATTTACTGGCTTGTATCATTTATAAAATGGACGGGGCTGCGCATATTTAAAAATGAGCTTGAAGCCTTTACCAAAAGCGGCAATAAACTCAAAGTAATTACTACTTCGTACATGGGTGCAACGGATGCAAGGGCGGTTGAATTTTTAGCAAACTTACCAAATACCGAGGTAAAGCTAAGTTACAACAATCAACAAGAGCGTTTACACGCGAAGTCATATTTGTTTATGCGTAATACAGGTTTTCATACTGGGTATATTGGCTCGTCTAATTTATCGCATTCGGCGCTTACTAGCGGCCTAGAGTGGAACTTAAAAATTACAGCGCAAGAAATACCACACATAATAGCCAAAACCAAAAGTACCTTTGAAACCTACTGGCAATCGCCAGATTTCGAGCTATTTACAGGCAAAGCTGAGTGTAAAGAAAAACTAATAAATTCTCTTAATGAGCAGCGTGGTATTGGGCAATCAAGCAGCCAGTTTTATTTTGATATAACACCAAAAACACACCATCTCGCTATTTTAGAAAAACTAAGCGTTGAACGTAGCGTACATAATCGTTTTAAAAACCTAGTGGTTGCTGCAACGGGCACAGGTAAAACCATAATATCGGCGTTCGACTTTAAAACCGTTTACGATAAAAACCCAAACGCACACTTTTTGTTTGTAGCCCACCGAGAAGAAATACTAAAACAAGCGCAAAGCGCTTACCGTGGCGTGCTTAAAAATCACGACTTTGGTGAGCTGTGGGTAGGTAACTACAAACCACAACGCTACAACCAATTATTTGCATCAATACAAACATTAAACAGTCAAATTGAATCGCTTAATTTAACGCATGATTACTACGACTACATAGTAATAGACGAAGTACACCACGTAAGCGCTGCCAGTTATCGCGCTATATTAAATCACTTTACGCCCACAATATTACTTGGCTTAACTGCCACACCAGAGCGACATGATGGCGCAAATATACTCGATGACTTTTGCGGTGTAATAGCCGCTGAAATCCGCTTGCCAGAGGCAATAAATCAACGCCATTTATGCCCGTTTCAGTACTTTGGATTAGATGACGATACCGACCTAAGCCAAATAACATGGCGCGGCGGCCGTTACGATATAACCGAGCTAAGTAACCTTTATACAGGGGAAAACAGCCGCGCTAACAAAATTATATCCAGCCTTGCTGATATAGTGACTAATGTTCACAACATTAAAGCGTTGGCATTTTGCGTAAGCCAAAAACACGCGGAGTTTATGGCCTCTAACTTTAATTTAGCAGGCATAAACGCCGATGTACTCACCAGCAAAAACACTAATGAGCGCGCGACCAAACAACAAGCACTGCGCCAAGGCGAAATACAAATACTTTGTGTGGTTGATATTTTTAACGAAGGAGTCGATATCCCAGAGGTCGATACCTTACTATTTTTACGCCCAACTGAAAGCCTAACGCTGTTTTTACAGCAACTCGGCCGTGGTTTGCGCCTACCCGACAACAGCCAAAAGCAATGCTGTACCGTGCTCGACTTTGTAGGTAATGCTCGCCCAGAATACGACTTTGCCAGTAAATTCCGCGCGCTAATTGGTAAAAGCAACCAACCAATAAAAACTGAGATTGAAAACAACTTCCCACATTTACCATTGGGTTGTCGTATTGAGCTACAAAAGCGCACACAACAAACAATATTAAAAAATATTCAGCAAGCTATAAACTCTAAACGCCGTTTACAGCAGCTTATAAATAGCTATTCGCAACACACTAATGACGCGCTAACGCTAAGTAATTTTTTACGCATAAACCCACAAGTCACGCTTGAAGATATTTACAAACCTAAAGCCGGTAGGCTCGGCGGCTGGCACTGGTTAAAAGGCGATGAAATACCCGCAAAACAAGCCGATATTTACGCCGCGTATTACCGTGCTATAAACACTCAATTACTCGTCTGCGACTCGCTCAGCTACTTATGCTTTTTACGTGATTTATGTAATAACGACTTTAGCTTTACCCTAACACCACAAAACCAACAGTACGCGCTTATGGCGCATTACAACTTTTGGGATAGTACAGGCACAAGTTTAGGTTTTAAAACGCTTGAGCAAAGCTTACATGCACTTAAACATAAAGAGTTGCAGTACGAACTTGCCCAAGTAATCGCGCTTTTAATAAACCGCATTCATCAGCAAGAAAGCGATTTAACGTGCCGGCCTAATCATGCAATAAAATTACACAGCCGCTACACGCGCCAACAAATACTCGCCGCGTTTGGCGCACACTCGTTTGAGCAAAAGTCATCTGCTCGCGAGGGTGTTCTTGTATTCAACGACCAAAACCTAGAGCTATTATTTGTAACACTCAACAAGTGTGAAAAAACCTACTCGCCCACCACGCTGTATCACGACTATGCAATCAGCCCTACCCTGTTTCATTGGCAAACGCAAAACAGCGCCCGACCAGAACACGGCCGCGGCCTAAGCTATATTGAGCACCAACAAACAGGCAAAACCATCCTGTTATTTGTGCGCGAACAAGGCAAAGACGAAAACGGCCGAACTATGGGATTTGTAAACTACGGCGAGGTTAAATACCAAAGCCATAATGGCAGCCAGCCGATGAATATTACGTGGGAATTAACTAACCCCATGCCAAGTGAAATGTGGCCTGAAGCTGGGAAGTTAGCGGTTGGGTAATCAATTCTGTTCTACGTAAGAAAAACTCCACCTATGGACTAAATCCTTACCCGATGAACGCTTACTTTTTTTCTTAACATAATCATATAGCATAGTTACGTTGCTATTGTTAACAGCAAATTGAGCCGCGGCAATTGCAGCAGGTTTAGTGCCAAAAGGTGCTAGACATAATGTTCTTTTTTCATAATCAGCAGCTTGATAAACCTTATCAATATGATCGTAGGTTTTTATGGGATCATTTGCACCAGCGAACTTATAGCGAGTGTTAGAGTTTGCACTTATTTCAAGTAGTTGCTTATAGTTATTTGAAAGAGTTTTATTCTCCCAACCTAACTTAAATGGTGGAGAACCAATTAAGCAGGTTACATTGCTGGTATCAAATTCATCTGAATTAATTAATGCTCCAAAGCGATGCCCTTCAAAACCTAAAAAGAAGAACAACATTGAATTATCGCTGAAACCTACATAAGGTGGAACTTGCTGAATCCCTAGTCCATCATCAGATAGGTCATATGATTTAATTTTATCCAAACCCTTATCGTCATTTTCAGTGTAATCAGTTGGCTGTACATATATAACATCAAAATTTTGTTTCTTTAATTTCAAAATATGAAATATTTGCAAAAGCTCAGGTAAAGCCAAAGTAGTTGCATCAATTAAAATCTTTCCCCGAGGAACTTCATATTTATCTATTTCTCTTAAGCTGTACTCAATGCCCGAAATAGTTAGTTCAACCTCGATCGGGCAATATGAAATAGGTATAACATTTCTTGAAATTCTTTTTAGATAACTAAAAGTCCAATCGCTTCTGTCATCGCATTGGGTTGAGTATGTAAATGTATGATCATATTCAAATTCTACATTATTAAGCTCAATATTTTGAACTAGGTCAGTTAACCATGAATTAACTAATATCATAAAAGCACACCCTGTTGGCTATCAGAGTCATCAGACTTCCATTTTTGTTGATATTGCTTTTTGATATTATCAAAACTCGCAGGAGAGCCAGAAACAATAGTTTTAAATTGCTCCATCGAGAAAGTAATACCTCGTTTTTTCCTATAAGATATTCCAAATTTAGGTGCATAAACAGGGTTTAACTGGAACTCTTTACTAGTAATTTGTTTATCATCCTTAATTCTTCTTGATTCATCCTCAACCAAAACTCGCCAACTAAGTGCTGAATTTAGGAAATCTTCCAACTCTTTATCCGCACCAGCATAATCATATGTGAAAGTAAAAATATCCCTTTCTGGTTCGGACTGGTAACTTGATTTTTGAGAGATTCGAAAGAGTTCACCTATTCGATTAACCATATGTGAAAGCTTGTTTCCGTGAGGTGGATAGCTAATGACTTCTTTGACCAAAGATGAACTACTATTGATTGCGCCTAAGTGCATACCAGTATAGGAGATAGGTTTGATATCAGAAACAGAGGTATAAATAGTATTTGTATCAAAATCATCTGATTGTTTTAAAGCTGACAAGCATAATTCTTTAAAATGTCTAATATTTGGAGTCGTCATAGTGATAAATCGATCGAAGCCTGAGTAAACTGGGATCTGTATAAATGCATTTTGAAGGTTCAATGATAAAAGCGTGTTAAATTCAAAAGTGCTAATTTTGTCTTTTACACTAGTAATCTCAGCTTTGGACGATTTACCATGCACATAACGAGTTATTTGCTTTACATCAAAGTTTCTTTGTCGATACGTGCCCAAAATAGTAATTGCTAAGCTTGTATCTTCATTAATTTTTTTAATAGCTTCTTCTGTAAAGTTAAGAGTAGAGAGAGTTGTAGATATTTTATTCCTAACACTCTTGTTTGAAATACATATATTGGATAGCTCTTTAATTGATGGAGTTGGAAGGATATTACTCATAAGTGATAAAACTTTATCTTGATATAGCTTATCTTTCCTTATTTCAATATTTGCTCTATTACCTAGAAAACTAGGAGTTAATTCAGCTACTTCACAAGTAAGTCCTGAGTTTTGAAGTGTAAGTATAAATATTTCAGCTGCGAATATTTTATAATTAGATTCAATATAACTATCTAAATTTTCTTCATCATAATCGTCAGGAGATTGTAGCCATTGATCCGTGGTAGTTTCATTTGTAGGTTTTGAATTAAGTTTGTACGCTACATTCCAATTTAATTTTTTATTTGACTCTTTTCTATAGCTGTTAATAACCTGCTGCTGATCTTTAGTAAGAAGTTCAAATTCATCTACAAAAACTTTAAATGTTGTGTCCTCGAATTTATCAAAATCTAAACGAAGTGCATCAGTCAAATACACTAACATTTGTTTTGGTTCGATAGATAAAATTCCATCTAAGTTGACAGGATTAAGCCTAGTTGATATCTCGTATTTATAGTCCATCAGCCAGGTATTCAATGTTTTTAGATCCGATATCTCTGTACTGTCTCTTATACACATCTCCGAGCCCACGAGACAAGAGGCAATCTCGT
>OLGU01000333.1_pt1 | contig 11620 bp, 10 predicted proteins | sample 1609281 | NCBI WGS metagenome assembly OLGU01 (sample SAMN05416705, study PRJEB24817) | seawater metagenome | isolation source: Sea water | place: Canada:Atlantic | collected 2013-07 | reverse complement strand
TTCATAGTTCCAGTTTCTCAAGTTATTGAGTCTCTGGCAAACACGGGGCGATTCACATAGCAGTTCATCAGCTACCCATAAATCTATTAGCTAAATCCGTAAGCTCTTATACCCCCAAGCTGAATTCACAAACCCTGCGTTAAATCTTGTGCCAGTGTGCCCGTTGGTTTTTCAATTACGCGTACTAACTCTTTACCATCGTCTTTTACTATAAACGTTGGCGTGTATTGCAAGTCGTGCGCTAGTGCTATTCCAGCGTCGTCTTGCTTGTTGTAACCCACGGCCACATATTTAACGCTTGCAAGTTTTACCTTAGACGCATCAAGTAACTTAATAAGCTTTGGGACTTCGCGTTGGCTGTCGTGACACCAAGTGCCAAATAATACAACTAATGCCTTGCCTTCTAGCTTTTGCATTAAGGCTATATCTTGCTCGGTTGGCGTAAATGCGTTGTACTGCTTATTAAACTTATCGTAATCGCTTAATAGTACATCAGTTGTAATACCCCCCGCAAATGGTGCGTCAGCAGCACAGCTTAATAACGGCATGCTTAAAGCACACAATAAAATTAATTGTTTAAACATGAGGTTACTCTTAATTTAGGTATTAAACGACTATACCTAATATTAAGCGTGGAGTGAACAGCTCTCAGGCGTTACTTTTTATCCATAAAAAAGTTTACTTGCGATAAGTTAGTTAAATATTCTCGCCTTACGCCTTTATTCTCGGCTAACTTATCTAAGTCACCAATTAAGGTAACAAGCTTAGTGTGTGAGTGACGGTTTGTTTCTATAAAATCATCTTGCTTGTCATCACTATTATCACGCTCTTTTTTATGCATTGAGTAGCTGTTTTCGTTTTCTTCAAGCCAAATATCGTCAATTAAGCGAATGTCACTTTTACTAACGGTTTGCTCTTGCATCGCCATTTGCAGCTCGTATTGGTTAGTTTGCGGGTTAAACGCATACATTTTTGCATCAACATCCACTTCGTGAGACTGATCAAGCCCCACTAGCTCTTTATTTTTAACCGCAGTCCCTACGTTATAACTCTCTTCTTTGTTGTAGTAATCAGGGCGACTGTATTGATAATCAAAATGGCTACTTACATTTTTACTTTGCGTTACACCGCTAAGATCCCCTAATTGGGTTCGATCAGTCGCTTGGCTTAGCTCAATGGTACTTTTAGGCTGATAATCGCCGTTATCCAGCGCATAAGAAAATGTAGCATCAAAATCAGCGAGCTTAGAAATCCCCGCGCCTAAGGTATTTGGCGCTTTATCGCCAAGGCCTTGGTAACGAGGATCATTTGTGATCATATTATCGACTAAGTCGGCCACTATAGCGCGCCCGTTATTAAATTGCTGACTGGCAAGCGACTCTAATTTGCTATAACGCTCAGCCGCTGATGACATGCTCGTAAATGCACTTTTAAATAATGCAAACCCTTGCAGCATTACCTCGTCGTCTTTGCGCCCATATGCCGACTCTTTATCGTCCTGGGTGCTGTTTACTCGGCTATCTTCTAGGCTTTGATCGAGCGACGCTAAATACTGCTGCATTTGCTGTTTGTCTTTAGCGCCAATGGTTGACATATCGAGTGCAAAATCAATGTCGTTTTGCCCACCTACAGCTTTAAACACGAGTGCTTGCTGGTTTGATGCTTCATCAATGGAGTAACTTAAATCAAGCGTGTTCTCTTTCGAATCAAGATCTTTATTTTGCGTTGTTGAAAACGACACATCAAAGCCTGTTAGCTGCTCACTATTAAACCCTGCTAAAAAATCTAAACTCATGTCTGCTTGGTTTGGCACTATAAGAGGATTAAATGAGTTTTCACTCACTTTAAAAAATTCATCGGCCATTTCGCCAACACCACTGAGCACCTGCGTAAGTGCTTTATGCTCAGCCTCAGATAAATCGCCATTAACTTCGTAACTTAAGCTAAAGCCATCAACGGCTTCGCCTGTTTCTTCGTCATAACCTTGTGACGAGTTGAAGGTAATGTTTATAACATCACCTTCTTTAGTTTTTACCGAGAGCTCAAACAGGTAGTTATCGTCATCCTCGTATTTTGCGCGATTGAGGCTTTCGATGTAGGGATTAAGTGAGCGCTCAACACGTTGCTGACTTGAGGCTAAAAAGGTTTTTTGCTCATGCCCAAGTTGCCCCAAGCTCGATAAAATATCGCTGGTATTAGCATAGGCACCCTGAATATTTTTAACGGATGTATTTAATCGCTCAATTAATTGGGTACTATTTTCGTTTTTTAATAACCCCTCATGCTGAGAGCTTATTACGGTGCGCAGGGCGAGTTCTTCACCGGAGAGTTTATAGTTAAGAGTGCTAGGCGTACTTGAAATAGTAAATAGCGAAGTAAGTTGCTGTTGTAAAATATCCCCTACTTTTTGATTGCTAGCTAGTGCTTCGTCAATAGTGTGGTTATTTAGCTGGCTTAATAATTCATCGGATGTTTTGGGGGCGTTAGTTTGTAAATCATTAATAGCTTGAAGGTCGCTACCGGTCAGTAGCGAAGGACTCACAGAGGTTTGGTTAGCGTTATTAACTGATTGGGCAAGTAAAGTGCTTAAATTAGACTGGCTGCCAAGTGCATTATAAACCATGATTATCTTTAATCTCTAGACCCTATTAAGTAATGTATCGGGCGCTTAGTTAAAAGCTTTAGCTTAAGGAGATATTTTTTACCTATTATTTATACAAACAACCCACCTAGCTCTTAAGCGCTATTCTGCTCGCTTATTACTCTTCATTTGTTTCTTTTATTCTTTGTACTAAAAAGTCGACCGCCGCTTTTACCTTTGGCACTAAAGAGCGCTGTTTTTTATACAACAAATAAACCGCCATATTGGTGTTTTGCGTTATCGCTAACTCATACTCAAAATTAGACTTCTGAAGCTCATCCGTTTCATGCTCTGATTTTAGCCCCCTTCGAGTCGACATTAAAACTCCTTCACCGTTGCAGGTTTTTTTAGCAAGCCAAAGTCCATTATTTGAAATAGCGATAGCAGGTGCTGATACGTTGAGCCATTGTTCACCTATTTATCACAACCACCACGAATAATGATATCGACATCGTCACGCCCATTGACGCTGTTTGATAACTTTAAACTAAGCGTGTTTTTAACGCGCTCTACAAAGCTCCTCACACTAGTTATTAAAATCCAGTCATAAAACCATCATAAAAATGTAACTTACTGAATGTTTACACATTGTTTGCACCTTCTATTTTTATAGTTTGCCCACTTTAATAAAATAATAAGCGTGCATACATGAATATAAAACCTTTTATATTTTATTCAGTTATCGCCTCTACTACATTTTTATATGGCTGTGGCGGTACTGAGCAAACAACCGATAGCAGCACAGAGCAAACTGACTCATCATCAACAACCACCTCAACGGGCTTAGTTATTAACGAAATTGTCGCAAGCCCAAGCGTTACCACCTACGATTGGATTGAGCTATACGCCACTGAAGATATAGCCGACTTATCGGTATTTTCACTTGTTGATGATAACGCCGACAGAGAGCCTCAAGCTTTGCCTGCAGTATCGCTTTCCCAAGGTGAGTTTATTGTTATTCAAGCCATTGATGAAACCGACACCCCGCCCGCTAGCGGCTGTTACGTAACCTTTAAATTAGGTAGCGACGATGCGGTTACATTATACGAGGACGGCACTGCGGTGTCTGTACTTGATTGGGAAGAAGGTGAAGCCGCTGAAGGCTTTAGTTACGGCTCCGGGCTTTTTTATTGCCGAGCTTAAGCAAAGTAAAAAAACAAAACGCTCGCCATTTTATAAACTTATGAGCAAACACCACATATTCCCTGCCTCGTTTAGTAAATACTGCATTGGCTGTGCTTTGCTCTACCCCGAGCGATTAAAAGTAAACCGCTTTAAACCTGTTTTAGCCCGTTTAAAACACCTTAACCGCACTAACCCACTATTACCTTTAGAGAATAATTAAAATGACCAAATTAGATCTTATTTTTCTTTCCCGCTTTTTAGTAAACATCCTATCGCTGGCTGTACTTTGCTATGGCTGTTACTTTCGCATAAGTAAAAATGCAGTGGTGGCAGGCTCGTTTATTTTATTTGGGGTAGGCGTTTTTATTATTACCTTTTTGCTGCACGGCGTTGATATGTCGATGGAATTTGCATTTGGCCTATTTGCCGTATTTACCATGCTCAGGTACCGCACTGAGTCTATTTCGATTAAAGAAATGACCTACTTATTCCTTGTTACTGCCATTGCTTTACTGACCTCTGTAGGGCAAATGAGTTTAATTGAGCTAAGCATTCTTAACGGTATTATTTGCTTAATTGCCTTTTTGATTGACTCAAGCGTATTTGTAAAACGCTACGAAGTACAAAGCGTTTGCTACGAGCGCATAGAAAACATAACCCCGCAAAACCAAGCCACATTGATCAGCGATTTAAAACAGCGCACAGGGCTAAACGTCGTTGCCATTGATATAGAACACATCGACTTTTTAAGAGACGTAGCGCAACTAAAAGTAAGTTACTTAGCCGAAAAACAAACAAAGGCAGCCTAACATGATCTCTAAACAAACGATTACCTATGCGGCACTTTCAGCTCTTTGCCTTGTTAGTAACGCAACCTTTGCCAAAATTAACGACGACATAGATTTAAGCGGCTATATCATGCTCGACTACAACAAGTTTGATACCTCATTGTTAGAGGGGCAATACGACAGCAACAGCTCAGAAAGTACCTCAGAAATACGCCCCGCACGCCTAAGTTTTAACTCAGACATAAGCAAAGATTGGAAAAGTAAATTTCAGCTTGGCTTTGCCGATGGCGAAACCGAAATAAAAGACGCCTACCTAGAATACTCTGGCTGGAAATATGCCGATGTAACCATAGGCCAACAAAAAGAAGGTTTTGGCCTAGAAAAACTAACCAGCTCGCGTAAATTACTAATGCTCGAACGCAGCATGATAAGCGAAGCATTTTCACCAGGGCGCAGCTTAGGTATTAGCCTTTCCGGCGACATAGCCTCAGTAAATTGGCAGTTAGGTTATTACGAGCCCGATGAAGACGAAGCAACGTCGGCTATTACAGGGCGCGTAGCTTGGGTGCCGTGGCAGCAAGATACCAACCTTTTACACCTAGGCATCGCCTTTAGTGAGAGGCAGTACGACGGTAACGAATTTAGAGTGAATGAACCTCTTGAAGTTTATACCGCCGACTCATTAATAGAAGGCGATAAAATTAATGCAGATAGCCTCTCGCAACAAGGCGTAGAGCTACTATGGCTTAAAGATAGATTTACCATGATGGCCGAGTGGCAACAAGCACAAGTAACCAGTATTGAAAATACAACCAATGATTACGAAGGCGGCTATTTGCAATTTGGTTATCAGCTATCGGGCGGATACCGTAAGTATAAAAACGCAAAACTAGGCGCAAGCTCAGAGCCAGGCTGGGAAATTACAGGCCGCTACAGCCTACTTAAGCTCAAGCAAGAAAACCAAGACGCAAAAACCTACACCCTTGGTGTTAACTACACCGTAAACAAGAATATAAAGTTTATGGCCGACTACATTAAAGCCGACTACTTTGAAGCAGGCGGTACTATCACATCGGGCAATGCAATCTCATTAAGGCTGCAGTATTCGTTTTAATGCGCTTTGCATGTTAAGCCGGTTAGCCTAAAACTATAAAGCCCTGTGTTAAACGTAACGTTTAACACAGGGCTTTTTAATTGAGCTGTTATAAACTCTCTAAAGGTTACTTATCAGGCTTGTACTTATTCCACTAATTACAGTAAGGGATTTAAGTTTACCTGTTCACTAATTAATATCGTTCAATAAAAATGAACACCAGCATTTAGTGAACAAAAGATGGACAAGGGCTAATACAGGCAGCTATCGAAAAACTAAACTTGCAAACGAGTTTAGGCACAAAGTATGAAACTTTTAAAAAAGAGTGTACTGAGGGCGAACTCGCTTTGCCTAATGTTAAAAGCAATGCATAGTAAAAACGCTGCCCATGCCGAATCACTCTTAACTGCTTTGTTAGCTGCGTTTCAAAATTGGCAATACTTCAGGTATTTCAGTATCTAGCATTTCCAAAACGCTTTTAAAACCATGTATAGGTGAGCACCCTAATTTGTCACATGCAGATGATGAATCATATACGCGATCTAAGCTTTGAGGTAGTTGCCAATCTCTTTGTTTAAATGCTAGCGCGATGTCAGGACATTGACGCTCGATGACAGATGCAGCATCATTATATAGAGCTTCACAATCAGAAAGTTGAAAGGTGTAGCGCCTGAGATTATAAAACGATTAAAACCACTTAAGCGTTTTTCCACAGAACATAAATGAGCGTTTGCTACATCACGAGCATCTATGCCACGAGTAAGGCGAAATACTGCCATTAAATCCGCAGGTTCAGGAAAACATCTCGACATTTGCAGCACAGTAACTGGAAGCTGAAACAACTTTGAAATTTCTTCTAGCTTAGCTTCAGCCGCAATTTTACTTTTATGATAAATCGACTTGGGTTGAGGTGTGACGTCTTCATTTATCCAACCTGCAATACCTTTAGGTGTTGAAGCATAGCCGTACAATGCAGTAGTGCTGGTAAAAATAAAGTGCTTAATACCTGCTTTTAATCCAGCCAGAGCGAGTTTCTCGGTCGCGTCTACGTTGATAGACTGAAACTCTGAATCAGGTACTAAACCAACATGTGGAGCGTGAAGAGCCGCTGTATGAATGATGACATCAACATTTTTAAGAGCCCGATCAATCAGATCACTATCAAGAATATCACCAATGTAATCGGCTGTTGAGCAAGGCATTTTATCAATGCCGACCACGTCATGGGTGCGCATTAATTTAATATAGATTGCACGCCCGACTCTACCGGCAGAGCCTGTTACTAAAATTCTCACTATGACACCTTACTAATGATTGACCTCAAAGCAGCTAACGCCCGCATTTGCGGTTGGTTTGTAGCGCAGCGGAAAACCAATCCGACAACATGCGCTTGTTACATTTCTTCAAGCATAATCTCGGGAAAAAGTTCCCTCTGCTCGTGAGAGCCTATTTGATGGTAAGTAAGATTTTCTCTATCACCCGAGACCTTGGTTATCAATTTTGCCTGAAACAGATAGTCATCTTGCTCGCGAACTACACTAGCAATTTGAGAGCCGATCAACTTAAGTTTCGACCTTTTATCTTTACGAAAACACACGTTAAAATGACCTTTCTTTGCTACAGACGGGTAACACCAAGCATCTTGAAAGTCAGGAGGTAGATCAAAATAGTCCTTAGTTATCGATTCTGAAATTCTGTACAAGTACTCTGTACCCACACCGACATCCCTTATGAATTCATGCTTCAAAAAATCTTGAATCATCTTGCACTTGAACACTTCATCTGCATCTAGGCCCTCAGTATTTGGCTGCGCCCCAATCATGGTTACATTAATTTTTTCTAGCGCTTCATACACAATAAGTGAAAACAACTCACCATCTGGAATTTTCATTTCCTCTACAGCAACAAAAGGAGACATAGGCGCTGTATACAACAAAGCTTCATTGTCTCGGTTTAGCCTTCCTGCTTTCACTATATGTTCAGGAGGCTCCCAACAATCAGAAACCTTGGACATAGTTCGAAGCGGAATTTTTCGGTCGTCATCAGGTAGTGTTCTCACCCGGTAAAACCTTGTACCCGCAGGATAGCTAGCATTCATAGGCGTCAATACCGAAATATCACCATTCGGCGTACTAAAAGTGATCACTTCAGTGATAGCTTTTTGCACATCTTGATATGACATTCGTTTGAAATCTAAGTCACGAAATTTACCGATCTTATCGTGTAACTGCGCCGCATCAACGTGTTTTAAAAAATCCTTCAAGTTGACCACTAATCCCTCTCAAGAAATGTAACAATTTAATAGTGCGCTCGTCGCGCATATTTCTACCGACTTAGCGCTCATTTATCTACTTTATATAGTTTTAACAAATTACCTAAGGTATTACTATCACTAAGTTTTCTAAAGTTTTTAGGTAAACTTAAATAATCCAATTTGCGCGCAGCGCTCATTTTCATGAATATATGCGCAAAGTGCAGTTTAACCAATCAATTAACGACGATATTTAGCCAATCTCAATGACCTGTTATCGCTCATAAAGGCCTTACTACATTTTTAGCATAAGATAGCTTGGCTTGTGCGGGCACTCTTTTAATACGGGCTACAACATTCAACCGCAATGCATACCGTATTAAATCAAAAAAGATAAGTATGAAATTTTAATTTGGAATCTCTATTTAATGCTTTGATTAGGTAAAGCCTAAAAACCAAATTCTATTCCCTATGAAGAAAACCCTATGAGAAAAACTCAAATAAGGAACAACAACACCATCGCTACAAGCCTTGCCACATAAGGCTCTTCATTCCAGATGTGTGACAAACCATTCCAAAACCGAATGAGAAAGAACAATATAGCGATCTTTTTTGATCAAAATACAGCGATTATCCGATTAAGTGCAATTTGTCATAAAACTGCAATCAAAATAGGTGATAATTTAAACTCGAACTGTATTTTTTATAATCTAGAAGTTGAAGTAAATGAGCACACCAATGACGCAACTCACATTTGCGTTACAATCGTTTGAAGATCCTCTCTCTGCGGCTATGGGCCACACAATGGAATACGAGCAGTTAACCTTGCAAGCCAGTGCTATGCATGAAATAACGCTGCAATGCGTATTGCCTGACGACGCCCACGAAAACGATATTATTTCGCTGAGCGCAACGTATCCCAGTGCCCGTGATGCGCAATACTTTACTGAAAAAGTACTCACTAACGCCGACTTAGAGCTTGGTTATGTGTATTTAACATTAAGTAAAATTACCCAAAGCCACTGCTTAGTAATGCAATTGATGCTGCATGGCTTAAATGCCACTTTAAAAAATAGTTTACAGTTTGATATGCAAGTAAAAGCGTTTGAGGCTGGTTATAAAAATCAGCAAGCCCTTAAAAGCCAAACTAAGCCACACGGCGTTAAAAAATACTTTCGTAATATGAGCTCAAGTTTATTTTCGTTTTTTTAATGTGTTGGTATACAAATTTATAAAAACTTAATCAGCAAAACTCACTTTACCCATAGTGACCCCTGCAATACCCTGCGCAGTATTATTTAGGTGCTGCTGCTCACCTGCTAGGCATTCGTTGGCTAAAATGGCAAATAGTACGGCCTCTTTGGCATCGGGGTTTATGCCTAAATTGTCGGTATTTTTAAACGCTTTAATAGCCGGGCACAGCGCATTAAGGTGCGCCATTAATAATGGGTTATGAATACCGCCACCACTTGCGTACACCACACACTCTTTAGCACTTTGCCCGCATTCATTTAACGCATTTGCAATTACCCTTGCGCTAAACATATTTAAAGTTGCCATTACATCTTCATGGCTTAAGTGCTGTGTATTTGTTTGCTGTTGAGCAGCATGCAAATACGCTAAATTAAATACTTCAGGCCCTGTTGTTTTAGGCAGCGCAAGCTCAAAAAAAGTGTTGCTACACAATGCATTTAATAAGAGTGAATTAACCTTGCCAGCTTTAGCTATTTTAGCGCCATCATCAAAGTGCATGCCTTTAAAATTCTGCTGTACGTACGCATCCATAATGGTGTTACCTGGGCCTATGTCGCTACTAAATACGCTATTTGCATCACCGCTTTTAGGTAAAAACGTTAAATTAGCAATACCACCCATGTTTAATAAAATGCGGTTCTCATTGGGGTTTGCAAAAAATAAGTAATCGCCATATACCGCAAGCGGTGCACCTTCCCCTCCTGCGGCTATGTGTTTTTGCCTAAAGTCGCCAATCGTTGTAATACCGGTAGTAACGGCTATTTGGTCGCTATCGCCAATTTGTAATGTGCCATTAGTAAAGCTTTTATGATTATGCTGCGACTGTGGGCAGTGGTAAATTGTTTGCCCGTGACTGGCTATTACATCAATACTTGCTGGATTTACCTGCCAAGTATGTAAGCACTGATTAACCATATCGCCATGGAGTTTACCCACCCACGGGTGCAGTAAGGTAACAAGTTCTAAGTCACACTCTCGTTTGGCAAATACCTGCTTTATTTTGCTTTTATACTCGTTGTTATAGTCAACGGTGGTAAAGTTAAGCACTTCAATTTGCGTATTTATACCTGCGCCCGTTACCTTACACAGTGCTACATCGAGCCCATCTAAGGAGGTACCACTCATTAAACCTATAATTAAACGGCTTGGTTTTTGGGCTCTATTATAAAGGGCTGCTATGTGTGGGTGCATAAAGGTATCTTAAACAGGTATCATATTTTGCTTATATTAGAGTACATTAAAACAAAGTTATAGCTGCAACTCCTATAAAGAGTATTAAATAAATTAAACTGGTATAAATCCAGTCTTTATCAACTAGTACTTTACAAGTAACTGATTAATAGTATAGTTTTGTAATGCGAGGCGAGAGTTTAACTTTCTGCTGTTAATCTGCGGCGGTCATTGGCATGTTTCATTTAAATCCGGTTCTGATGCACTACTCTAAGTGTGTCAAGGTATTAGAGAAAACAAAGTCGCCTCGCTTTTTTATGGATGAATATTTTATGAGTTATCAATGCTGATCTTTTCTGCTTCATTAATAGTTAAGAAACCAACATGTTTAAAAGAATGTAGATGTGTTGAAGGCTTAGCTAAGTTCCTAGGATTTACCTCTTACAGAGAATTAGGTGAGCTAATATACCCAGCAAGTAGTCACCTTTATTATAGTTTTAAAATTCCAAAGAAAAATGGTCACAAGCGCACAATACTAGCTCCAAGGAAACCTTTAAAAAGCATTCAAAAGTTAATTAATATTGAATTAGCTAACTATTTCTATCCTAGAAAATCCACTCATGGCTTCATTAAAAATCGCAGTATTGTTAGTAATGCAGCTAAGCATGTAGATAAAAAATATGTGTTAAATTTAGATCTTGAAAATTTTTTTGACTCAATACATTTTGGGCGCGTCAGAAACCTATTTTGTTCTTATCCTTTAGAACTGTCAAAACCAGTTGCTGCAGTATTGTCTCACATATGTTGTTATCAAGGAAAGCTACCCCAAGGTGCACCTACATCCCCTATTATTTCAAATATGATAGCTTACCGGTTAGATAAAGAAATTCAGTATTTAGCATCGAATAATAGGTGTACATATACACGCTATGCGGATGATTTGACGTTTTCATTCACCCAAAAAAGAAGAAAACTACCCAGATCTATAGTCAAGGTATCGAGTGATTTAGACATCACTATTGGCCATGACCTCAAGGAAATTATATCAAAAAATGGATTTACTATTAATGACTCTAAAACACGCATTTCTTCAAAATGCCAAAGGCAAGAAGTTACGGGGATCACAGTTAATGAAAGAATGAATGTTCCCAGAAGTTTTATTAAACAAACTCGATCAATGCTTTATGCTTGGAAAACTTTTGGGTTAGAGAATGCCGAATTCCACTATTTAGACAAATATCATAAGAAAACCTGTCTCTTATACACATCTCCGAGCCCACGAGACAAGAGGCAATCTC
>OLGU01000318.1_pt1 | contig 12102 bp, 6 predicted proteins | sample 1609281 | NCBI WGS metagenome assembly OLGU01 (sample SAMN05416705, study PRJEB24817) | seawater metagenome | isolation source: Sea water | place: Canada:Atlantic | collected 2013-07 | reverse complement strand
ATCTACACCTCTCTATTCGTCGGCAGCGTCAGATGTGTATAAGAGACAGTAGCTACACCTGCTAGAACCCAGGCAAGGCCACAGGAAGCTAGAGGACACAGTTCCACCGGGACTGCCGATAAAGATGCCGATAAGAAGCATACAGTCCTCTACCAAAACACTGGAAAAGGAAGGAAAGAAATAAGTGGCGGTTTTGTACAAGGAGCCCTGTTTGACGCTATCCAAGCGTTAAACCAGGAGGTAAGCAAGCCCACGATGACGGACCCGAATAAGGATGACACCATTGACCCTCTATACTACCATGTTCTACTGGCCAAGGCCAGGGAGCATAGCATTACAGCCAAGTTTGAGGGAGAAATGAAGGAGTTAACCGTCAAGTTCGAACAAAAGGTTAACGGCCTCCAGCAAGAACTCCTTGTACACCAGAGGCGTAGACTAAACACCAATGAAGCCGTCATGATACAAACACTGCAAGAAAGGGGCCTAGTATTTAATAGCTGCACCCGTTGCTTGACCCTCATGCAACCTTGCCCCCATGCCCGACCAGTGGAAATAACTACTAGGCCCACCCGGAATAGAAATAATGCTGAGAACGACCGACACCCGGGTGTACCGATTTTTCAGCCTGAACTTACTGTGCTTGCAGAGGAACCTGCAGAGGAGCCTGTGTTGGTCCAAATACTGCAACAACTACGCAACGTAGTGGACGAAGGACCACAAGATGTAGTGGACCAGGAAAATTCGGAGGGTCCAGAACATGAACACCGTGCTGAAACGGATGAGATACTTGAAAGGGACCTAACAACGGACAACCCGCCACCTCTAGTGGAAACACATGAAAACTTTGCATCCCAGGATCTGCAGAGCAGAGTCACTCTGGACGATGCCCCACACTCTGACAGCGACTCTGAAGGACCACCAGAGCCTAACATAGTGTGGTCCTGTCAAGCTGTTCATTGGGACGACAATCGGGACTTACATGGTCCTACACGTTGATAAAGGACAAATTATATCCCTAATGATGCGAACTGAACGGGTAACCTGTATAATCTATGCATAGTACCCCTATAATGGACACTTGAAATAGCCCATTGGATATAGGAAAATGTCGTTTTGAAGATAATTAAGATAATCCTTCAGAAGTGTAGCTTCTGTTCTCCTTTCGAACCTGCCTCTCTCTACTAATAACGGAAAGGCATCTATGCCCTGTGCAAATACATATGTATATATATGTGCACCTTAAAGAACCATCAAAGTCTGGAAACTGGGTAGTCCTCCCAAATCATGTGTTGGGAGAGCAACAGGTACCTCACGACCCACGTCATTAACCCCTGACTGGTCAACAAAAACCCGCCAACGTCATGATTTTGTGTGCTTGTGTGTGTCGTTGATTATAAAAGATATTCAACCTTGATTACACCTTATTGAGGACCACTAATTACCCTTGTGGATAGTAATCTCCGAATGAATAACATAAAATTTAGAAGCAAAATAACATAGTGACTAAAACTACAATTATCATCAAGAAATTCAAATTTAGTCTCCTAACGCAATTCACCCATGTGTATGGTTCCTCCCGGAACATACCCAGGGGGTGGATTGTGGTGGAGCACCATATGGTTGAATTGAAAACCCTTACTAAACTTATATGATCAGCGTTGTGTGTTAACATTTTACTGGATTCATACCTTTATATGATTATGTGTAGGCATTATTGATTGACATAAGATAACTGATTGAATTCGGCGTACTTAGGGGAGGTCGTAGGGCCTTCTACAAACCTACAACCCTAGTACTGAGGTCTTCAACTCGAAATATGCGAACTGCGGTTCGGACATCAAGCAGGGGCTTGATTGCTGGCCAGGTATACTACCTGCCAGGACAAGGGGGTGTATAGCTTGGATCCTTCTGGCTGTAATGACAGCGAAGGTCATGAAGATGACCGGCTACATGTGAATCATGTCTTTTCACTCTCGAAACCATCTCAAAAGTATAGAGGGTGGAACTCAATGGTAAGGAGGGGTTATATCTGAGTTGAGAGGACTCCAGTATACACTCCCTTTGACCCTAGGCTGACCAGGGTCTATAATATGGTGCAGCAGGATTCGGTTTATTATCACGATGGATATTTTGTGGTAATGGTTATTGTGAAAGTAAAGTCAGGGTTTAGTGAACTAACCCTTAACGTATCCATAGGTACGTCCTTACATGATTCTACCCTTATAAATGAACATATGTCTTTGATAACAATTTTCCACGAAAACAAGATGAGTAAAAGTACGTATATAGCCCCACCCATGGATCGCGAGCGGGGGCAGGCAGTTGGGGACACATGGCCAAGCCGAGAACATAGATTCATACGGGTCATGTTAGACCTGGACCTGAATAGGTCATTTTAATTATTATTGGACAGGGTAAGTGAAAGATGATTTAGATCAACGGATCCTATAGCCACACCTACTAACAGTGGCAATCACCTCTATAGACGAAAGACTCGATCGCAGTCCGTCTAAGTCATAACCATTGGTAAGGAGGATATTTTTACGCTCGGTCTAAGAGTGTAATGTCTATCCTTACTACCTCTACCAACCTGGTACAACACCGTGGCGTCTATGCCTCGGTGTGAATATATCTACAGCCGCACATAACCTACCTTGCGCCCAGGCGTCTAGACCTGGCGCAAAAGTGTGGGAACCAGTGCATGATAGAGGAGATATCAAGGATCCCTTGGTCCACTACGATATCGTATAATTCACCTACACTGCCCCCTGCCGTCCCTGATTCAGACTCATAACGCTACCTGTATAATTATTATTGCCAAGAATAAAGTTTATAAGTAAAACACTTGTCGTACCGTTACTATCTAGTGGTGAGGTTAAAGGGCCTATGTTTTTAGTCATAGACCCTTTAGCTTTACCACAAATGGTGGCAGCGGTGGGATAAGACTTAATCCCACATTTTGCTAAAGATTAATTTTTTTATTTTTTTTACTCTACGAAATTTATTCAGTCATTACTCAACGACCGATCAGGCAAGTTCCCTTGCACTAAGTACAAGGGACAGGAACTGGTAATGTCTGAACAGAAGTCACTAGCTGGTCCGGAGGCTCCTCCCCTCACCCCTCAGGGGGCTGCGGGAGGAAGCCAAGGTGGAGAGCGAAGCGGAGGTGACCAGGTAGCTCGTGATATACTCACGACACAGCAGTCACTAACTCCGACTCAACCTACCACTAGACCGGACCATGTTACACCCAGTAATACTGGTAACAATCATGGAAGAGTTGAAATTGATCCAGAGAATACTTCTAGGAATTCTGAGAATCAACCGAACCCCAACCTTACTAACACTATAGGATCACGTGATCGAAGTCAAGAGGAGTGTAATATAACATCTGAGGATATAAGTCTCGCCCTCCGAGAATATCGACATCGACATCGTCTTAGATACCTACAGGAGAAGGCAGACGAACAAGCAAAGGAAAATAAATGTTCCTCCCCTAAGCAATCAGATATGAAACCACCCACTGGTAATTGTAGAGCTACGTTTGTTAATTCCCCCAGGGACATCATGGTGCACCCACACACCCAGGAGATATTCATCAAACCCCGCTCACTTTTTAGTGACCAACCCAGGGACTTAAAGAACCCCCGCGACCGACGGGCTATGATGACTCCATCACTATACGTGCATGGTGCGCTCAAAATGATGAGACGCCAAGGAATACCATACTCCCTTGAGGACATAGAAATCATGAGGGAACGCACTTTCAACATACTGCGAGGATCCAACTATAGGCGGGGACAATTAATTACCTTTCGATCCAATGGAGAAAGGGCACCCCCTATCACTCGTTGGAATCAAATACCCTCTCCCCCGAGCCTAAATCATCCTGATGCTGAAGGTGTTGAAGTTTCCGATGATGAGGAGAGTGATACTGACGAAAGTACTGAGGAAGAGAGTGATACTGACGACAGTGAGGAAGAAGAGAGTGAAGATGATGAAGACCTTATCTTTCACGATGACGAGGATATTACCGACATCCTCCTTGAAGAGGTAGAAGAACCTCGAGACGGGAGCCATGAGGTCGAACCAGAACCTCCCTTACGGGAAGTACTAGATGAGGAATAGAAAAAAACCCATCTGACCATATCCATTACCTCTTACATGACTTTAGGATACGGGATTCATTACAATAAATTATTACTACATATACCAGAAAAGAAACTCGAAGATGTAGGAATTATTAAGTGCTACAACGCCATAGAAAACTTCGGTACACAACCAGAGTGTTGCCATAGAACAATAGAGCACCAACCTAGGTGTCATCACCCAGGAATTACATAATTGAACGAAAGAGTGCCATACACCTAGATCAAAACGATCCAATATTAAGAGAACTGTATTACTTAATGGATATTCGTATATTACCTTCGCCACTACCCAGGGACAGGCCGAAGGAACCTCGAAAATGAACCAACCAATTTATGCTTGCCCTTACCCTCAATGATTAACTAAACAACGTGGGTTTTGCTTAGTATATATATATGTATATATATATATATATCTTATGTGTATCCCTACACATCTTTAGATAGTCTCTCTATGGAGAGACATACAGACGTAATGGATTTCAAAAGGAACTCTGATACATTCACATACGACTCATTTACTATCCATAATAACCAGGGCAGGACCATATTCCTCATCAGCTGCATGTACTCACGCCTACTAACTGTCATACCCCTGGCGGAGTCTTAACCACATTATGGTCCAACCCTCCCCTGTTTCATAGCGAATGAGTTCGTTGTCGGTACATCAGATGCCTACTACACGGTCCCTACGATCATTTCATGATCCAATTGATACTCGTGTAAAGGATAAAGATGATAGCTTCAGGGTGACAATGTACCATTCAGGCCGACAATCACCTGAATCATTCCTGACATTCATTTCATGGCAGTATCATATGTTCATCACATGAACCAATTACTCCAGTTACGTATTACTGAGAACCGGGACTCTAAAAGAAAAAGGTCTATATATATATAGATATAAATATTCGCTAGATGCAACTGCCTGTGTCGGTTAAAAAGAATCTAAGGCCATAATTTTGGGGGTTAGTCGACCCAGTACAAGACCTTACTTGAATCACGGCCGAACCGTAAAACAAGTACTAATATTCTTGTTAATTGCAGTATAAATAACCACCACAATAGGATATGGCCGTGATCACCTACCCTATCCTACCCTGAACAAAAGGAAAGGGAACCACCATGGAATTCTATGGACGTATAGGACTCAGTGGTCAAAACATAAGGAGAAGAGTAACACGCAGCCACCAGTCTAAACTACCTATTGGACTGTGTAAGGCATACTTGTGAATTGTCTTTATATCCGGAGTCACCAATACAAGCCAATAGTTACCTGAACCACAGATCATATGAGGGGCACCTTACTTGGGAACTTATTGGATCCCAAAATAGAGTTCCCTCTTCCCCCTCCATGCTGGCTCCGGACCCAGGGAATCAATCAAATAACCACGTTTATATTAACAATTGAAGAAAAACGATTTCTGTAAGAATTCCCACGGAAACTAACTTATTCCAAAGGATTGAAATCAGACCCTCTCCCCTTTCTTTCTTGCTTCACGAGGCAGGAACTGGGGGTGTGAAATGATAATTAATTGAAGATAACATATCACATCACCTTGGCAGACCAGGAGATAAAAGACATGGGACCCGACTGATTCGGACCCCCCTCACCTTCTCTCTTATTCCACTTCCTCCTTCCCATCCTCTTCCCTCCCTCGTCTTCCCTTCCTGTGTGGCAAACTGTAACTTTATGTACCGCCTTACCCTGGGACTCTCTGTGTAATATGATGTTAGAGGAAATAACGACTCAGCCTTGGTACAGGGCTAAGATTGAAACCTACCTCTCAAAACATAGGCTGACACGCTCACCTAAGAACGTGTGTACCGACAACATGAGATTGAAATGGCCCGGAACCCAGGCTAACAAGATATTGAAACCCATATAAAACATATATATATTCTAAGGTTACCAGTGGTGCCTAAACAGATAAAAACCAGGATCCAGTACAAATTAAACCCAGATCACGGTAATCTCAATACCCATGATGACCACAGCCAGTAAGGGAGTAACACCTTTTTTTTACAAGAATCGTGCCAATATTAATTGAGACATTAATCAAGGCCTAGATCTTTTGACAGGAATAGAACTATGAAACGGAAGTAACCCTAGTGTAACAATTACTGTCCCCTGTGCCCTAAAGGCAAGTAACACGAGGAGTGTAAACAAAACACATAACGGGGGGGGTAGAGGTGTTAACAGATAGCATCTCGAGCCTCAGTTCCCAGGCATGTTAAAACATCCCATCAGTTCCCAGCTACTCAGCGGAGTACGAACAACTATCTAAATGTTATTTACTGCGGTATTACTACTAAGTATAAACCATCTTTGCCATGGGAAACCCCAGCCAGAGTTGGTACAGACGGGACGGAATTCTACAACAGATTCTAGTACCCAACCAGCTGTTACCCCAGGATGGGTATACTCAATTCCAAACTACGGGGAGAAACCATATATCCGTGGGTCACCAAGACTGAAAAGGAATCACACGAGGGTAACCCTAACCGGCAATTATCACTCATATTCCCAGCGGACCTACCCCAGTCGAGAACATAGAATCCAAATCCGGTCTGTACCGGATGTGGATAGGGAACACGATAGGCTGGCCATAAATGGGCTAGACTGTAGGAACCCTATTAAAGTTCGTAACGGATTAGTCCGTAATATTTGTCAAAAGAAGGAGGCGGCACTCCCCGCCCTTGAACCCATTGAGGCGGTTACTATTCTACAAAGATCCACCAGTCGCACTACCAAGGCATACCGATGCACAAAATTTATATCTAAGGTGATTACTTCCTGTGGATCCTTTATACCCACTAAGATCTATGGACCCCCTGACATACTTCAGGCGGTCCCCTTACCTGCAATGGAATGTCAAAGATCAATTAAACGAAGGGCATTCCAAACCGAAACAGGGAGAATTATTAAGATCAACCTCAACATGACCTATACCTACAAGTATATGCTATGGGGAAACTTAGCCGTGTCACCTGACCACGTCTCCTGTCGGGGACCTGCTATTCTTATCAATGGACAAGAACACAAATCGACCATAGCTATGGTCACTGCCCGCATAGGGTTTACGGAGGTTACAGTGGGAATCGATGAAGATTCTATGGTAGATTTAGAATCCAACAGTAAACTACCTGAAGGCTGCCGATTAAAGGGTGCATGTGACTCAGGCCACACTGGCTATGTTTTCTTACAACCTGATAAAGTGTGCCCCTTGTACATTATCAAATCAATCCCTATGCAGAAGATTAGATTAACCACAGATCATGGAGAACAAGAAGCATATATTAACAAGGAGCATAAACTCCTGCTCATCTCTAAGCAGGATGAGGCCACTGAGGATAGTTGTGGAACCATAACAAAGGTAGGGGCCACTCAGTACCCTAATATAAAAATCCTACATGATGATAACACACCTATGGGTAGCATACAGAAGGTCATTATGGAATTGAAACCCTCACAAATCGACCTAGAAACCGGACTGAAGGCTTCAATAGAATACGAAGCCTATGCTTTAGAACAACAACTGAATCAACAACTGTACATCATGGGGTCTAACCTATGTATGATGAACCGGCAAGGGCTACATCAAACCGAGATAAGCCCGTTTCATAATGACTCGCTTATCCGTATTTCCGGAGACATAGTTAGAGAAATACAGTGCCAGCCTATAGTAGCGGAGGCCGAATTGGGAGAAGACCGGAACCACAAGTGCTACAGTGATGCAATTCCCGTATGGTACAATAGCGAACCTTTATTTATGACGATACGAAATAAACTAATAGTGGAAGAGGATCTACTTTCAGTCATCCCTTGTGAGTCACAATCTACTGGCATTTTGAAGACTAACAATGGAAATTTTATACAAGCAACACCTATAGTAAAAATAATTGAGGTCAACCAACTACAGAGGATAGAGGCTGGATATCTTCATCACCTGAATGATTCTATACCTCACCATCAAGAATTCAGCAGGGAATTATTGTATCCGGGTGACCAATTAGAAACCATAGAGCGAACCATCCATTTTGGTAGAACTAGGGAACATGTTTTAGACTCCCTGGTCAAACAATATTGTCACAATGGGGATAGGAAAAGCACTATATGTGGGGAGTACAGACCCCCACACCCTGGAGAGTTTGAGTTCGAGATCTCCCACCTAAAGGGCAAAATATCCGACAATGCCAGTTGGGGTGAATACTTGCACGGCAAGGCGAAAGAACAAAGTAATGGATGCAATATTGTGGTGTTGCTTTATCTGGGAATATCCCTACTGATCAGGATAGCGAAGACAATTATCTGTGTACATTGGCATGGAGAGGACATCTTTAGCGCAACGAAACAGAACTTCTTTGCTTGTACCCAAGTACACCGTAGAGCTAACAAAAGGAGATCAAAAGAACGTGGCAGCAATTCCAACACCTATATCTCTGCCACCTTCTTGAATGATACCGGATCCATCTTTTTGGATTCTCGAATAAGGGAGTTTTACGAACCTGAACAACCCTAAAGAACCGTACTCCTCCTGTATAAAACAAAAGAAAAACGTAATACACATACCTATATATACAGGGGGAATTCACAGATCCACACTTTTAAAAAAGGGGACAAATTGACCAATTATCTTGATTGGTTAACTGCCCCTCCCCTTTTTTTGTGTTTCCTCCACTAATTGGGTCTACTCATATATCCGTACTACCCCCTTTTTCATCTATCCCTTCCACTTCCTCCCCTCACCCTATACCACCTTCCTCCTCGCCAACCTCCTCCCCCCTCCCCGTCAGGAAACTACCATCAAATAGTGATATCAACGGAATTTTATCATATCTCTGACCGGATATCACCAAATCTGTACCTATATAAGTAACAACATTAAGACAAATCTTCAGTTAATCGAATACCATCAGTTCAGACAGTGCTAGAACCTATTCTGGCACGTTCTCTACTCCTACTCGCCGACTACAGCTAAGGAAAGCACCGCCACTGAGTACCCTTACAATGGGTGATCAACCGGTATATCCGTACTCCGAACTGTCGGAACCGGATCAATTGAGAGTTATCCTCGTAGCTAAACTTAACGCTGCGTCTAAACTCATACTCCCTTCCATGGCTGCTGCTACCCAGGCTGAGGATGAAGGGTTAAACGCCCCCCAGGCTAGGTTCGTTGACCTGGCCCATTCGATCTGCTGGGCCCAGGATAGACAAGCGTTCGGTAGAGCTGTATTCTTCCTTCACTCCGCCTTCCTTCTTAGCAAGAAATACGGCATACCGTTCGACGAGGACTCTGAGGAGGGCCCCAAGGACAGGACCAGGCAGGTCCTTGCCTCAGACCACATCTCAAAGGTCCCCATTCCCGCCCACTCGAACCAGCTCTTCTTGGACACCTCTGGGTCTAAGAAAACTAGGAGGACTTATCTGGCAAACGCCTATGCTGCCGGGTTCGAAAGTGAGGATGGCGGGTTGGCGGCTTTCAAGGAAGCAACTACCCTGGATGTAACACTGCCTACTGACGGACAAACGTTCGTAGGCATGAGAGGCCTCCAGAGTACCATGTTCTCAAGCATGGGGCTGGCCATTAGTAAACCATTCATCAAATGGGTTCTCCTACAGCAGAAGCAATCTAGCCACAGCGATTGGTACCATGCCCGTCTACCTGAAGTAAACAAAATAGTCCAGGATTTTGTACGACATCTCCGGCAAACAGGGAAGAGTCAAGGTGGAAGTGACCTACCCCTGACCTATGCCACCAACCCATTCAAGTACTCCGGGGACAACCTACATAGTGATCACATTGATTGGGTCTCCGATTTTAAATGGAAAGGGACCCCAGAGGCCAATACACCAAAGGATCCTGGCCACCCACCTCGTAGAGACCATTCTGAAGATCGGACTAGACCGGTTGAGTCACGTGACCGAGATGACCGGAGTTACTCCACCTCCTATTCACGTGACCGGGGTGACCAGGCCTATTCCAAGTCCTGCCCACGTGACCGGGGTGACCGGAACTATTCCACCCACGACCGTGACAGTCGGGCCTCAGACTCCAGAACCTCAGAAACCGGCGGTTCCAAAAGTAGCCATCACCGGGAAACCAGAGACAAGGATATTAGGTCGAGATCTCCTCACCGGTCTATCGACCATCGCCGACCAAATTCCCGGGGGAGTAATGTGTACCCTGACCGAAAACGGGACATAACCGAACGGCTAGGTCCCGTGAACCCTTCTCCTTCCAATGCAGAACCCTTGGGGAACCGCAAGAGAGGGGGTTCTCCCTTCGGACCCAAACTCCTACCGCCAAACCCCATCGTGTCTACAGGGGAGGTTGACACCCAGCCAGACAGTAAGCAAGGTCCCGAAAAGAAGCCACGACTCCTCATGGAAAGAGATGTTGCCCATAGATATATGGAACAGATGCTGAACCGAACAGGTCAACCAATGGGTACCCCAACCTCACCGCCGGGAGAGGCGGGTGAGGTGATCGACCCTCTTGAATACCAGATTATGCTGTCTGGACTTAGAGAGAAACAAATCGCAGCTGGTCATGAACAAGAAAAGGCTGACATCTATGCGCAGTGCGACCGGCGCCTGGCCAGGACCCAGAGGGAGCTATCGGTCCACCAGAGGGTCCGTCTTCGACATGATGAGCTAGTCATCGTCTCTCTCCTTCAAGACAGGGGCCTCCAGTTCAACAGCTGTCGCCGCTGCTTAAGGAAATTGAAATACTGCAGACATGTTCGCCCTGTAAGGATGGATAGCCGGGTCCCCTACTCTGAGGACGAAGAGGACGAAGAGGATGTATTATACATACACCCTGACATAAATGAGAGGAGATACTTAGAGGACCCTAAGGACGATTCTGCGCTCTTTCGAGCCCTACGTGCAGCATCTACGAAAATTGACGACCTGCAATCCACCGCTGTTGTTAATGCAGATGCTGAAGATCGAGGACGAGACCAAGCTGCAAAAGCGAGAGCAGCCTCAGATAAGATAGCAACCACGGTTGCCAATCATTTAACCTACCTGATGGATAGGAAGGAAGAAGTGGTTACCCGAACTGAAGAGAAGCAGAGAACTGAGGAAGGAGAGGTTGATGAACGTGTGGAACAACCAAGCCGGGTTTTCGAGACGGAGAAGGAGGCTATCACTTCCCCACAGGGATCTGAACAGAGGAGAAAGGCGGGGGAACTGTACCATGCCAAACAAACTGCCGAACACAAGGCCACAGTACAACAGGTTATGAACGAAGCAGCAGCTCAAGCCGCTGAGGATGATAATCCTGCTGAAGGTCGTCCACTCGCTGTACCCTACGATGAGAGCCCCAGAGAAGGGGAGGTGCCACCTGACGAGGACCGTAATGGTCAGAACTACTATACTGGAGGTAACCGGTGGCAACGAATGTCACCACCCGTAACACCTCCAAAGAAACCTTAGATGGAACCCGTATTCTACTAGTTAACTTAACTATATAATGGATCAAAACCTATGTTGTATATAAAACTATTCTATTCTGAAAAAGGAAGGAAACAACTTGTTAAAAAGTTTTTTTGTAATAAAATTAACAAGAAATTCCGTTATTCACTGAATGGATAACGAGGGGAATATATGTAAGAGAAGTGAATCAGAAAACTAGAATTAATCTTTACCACATTCACCCGTGCTTATTTGTCTGGTGACAATAAGCAGGGGGTGGGTTTGTGGAGAAGCGGCTCGTTCTCAAGGGTGAATGTATTTTCATCCTACCCGTGTATTTTTACCACCCGAGCTTATGCAAGCTTGGGTCACGTTGAGTTTTATAAAATCTACAATTATGGCAACAAATTAATCATCTGAGAGATGTGCGTCTGAATGAGGCGTAACTAGGGGGAGGCTGTAGTCCTTCCCAAACACTACACCCTAGTACTGAGGTCTTCAACTCAAACATGCGAACTGCGGTTCGGACAT
>OLGU01000303.1_pt1 | contig 12650 bp, 7 predicted proteins | sample 1609281 | NCBI WGS metagenome assembly OLGU01 (sample SAMN05416705, study PRJEB24817) | seawater metagenome | isolation source: Sea water | place: Canada:Atlantic | collected 2013-07 | reverse complement strand
CGTGGATTTTTAGCTGGAGCAGCACAATGACAAGCCCTGCAAAATTAACCGTTGCCTTAGTGCAACAAACTAACAGTGATAACGCCTGCCAAAATATGGCAAAGTCGATTGCTGGCATTCGTGATGCTGCTAAAAAAGGCGCACAGCTTGTGGTTTTGCAAGAGCTGCATCGTAGTCTGTATTTTTGCCAAACAGAAGATGTGGATGTATTTGACTTAGCCGAAACAATTCCGGGTCCAAGCACAAATACACTGGGCGAGCTTGCCAAAGAGCTCGGCATCGTTATTGTGGCTTCACTGTTTGAAAAACGTGCCACTGGGCTTTATCACAATACCGCGGTGGTACTTGAAAAAGACGGCACCATTGCGGGTAAATACCGTAAAATGCACATTCCTGATGACCCGGGCTTTTACGAAAAATTTTACTTTACCCCAGGCGATTTAGGCTTTGAGCCAATTCAAACCTCAGTAGGTAAATTAGGTGTTTTAGTATGCTGGGATCAATGGTTCCCTGAAGCAGCCCGTTTAATGGCCATGGCTGGCGCAGAGGTATTAATTTACCCAACCGCAATTGGCTGGGACCCACGTGATGATAACGCAGAGCAAACACGCCAAAAAGACGCGTGGGTAATAAGCCAACGTGCACATGCGGTTGCGAACGGCGTCCCCGTTATTAGCTGTAACCGTGTAGGGCACGAAAACGACCCTAGCGGACAAAGCGAAGGTATACAATTTTGGGGTAACTCATTTATTGCAGGCCCTCAAGGCGAAATGCTCTCAGAGGCAAACAATACTGATGAGCAAATTTTAGTAGTAGAACTTGATCAAAAAGCCTCTGAAAACGTAAGACGTATATGGCCGTACTTACGCGACCGCAGAATTGATCACTATCAAGACTTAACAAAAATTTACCGAGACTAAATAACTGCATGGCGTTTGTGAGCAAACGCCAACTAAAAAATGGAGCACTAAATGGCGTTTGAGCAATGGGCAGCCTTGCCGTGGGTAAAATCTCAAAAAGATAAAATTCAATGGGGGCAACTAACTGGCAGTGCACTAAGTATAGCCATTGCAGAAGGTGTAAAACAGCAAAACGATTTAGTGCTTATAGTTACGCCAGATACGCCAAGCGCATTACGGCTTGAAACCGAGCTCGAATACTTATTGCCAGATAACCCGGTAATGGTATTTCCTGATTGGGAAACCTTGCCGTATGACCATTTCTCTCCGCACCAAGATATTATTTCAGCGCGCTTAGCCACTTTAAACACTTTAAAAAACGAGCAGCAAAGCGTACTTATAGTGCCTGTATCTACGTTAATGCTACGTACTGCGCCTGCTTCGTTTATTTATGGCTCTACCCTTAATTTTAAAGTAGGCGATAAACTCGACACCCATAACCTGCGCAGTAATTTAGAACAAGCAGGGTATTTAAACGTACAACAGGTAATGGAGCACGGCGAATACGCAATACGTGGCTCTATTGTTGATTTGTACCCAATGGGCAGTGTTCACCCATTTAGGCTCGACTTTTTTGACGATGAACTCGACTCTATTCGTTTATTTGACGTAGAAACCCAGCGCTCAGATGAAAAAGTAGAGAAAATTGAGTTACTTCCCGCGCATGAATTTCCAACCAACGAAGCAGACGTTGAGCGTTTTAGAATAAATTATCGCGACAAATTTGGGGCCAGCTCAGAGCAAGACTCTGTTTACATGCAAGTAAGCAAAGGTACTTGGCCTGCCGGTATTGAATACTACATGCCGCTGTTTTTTGAAAAGCTTGCCACCATTTTTGATTACTTGCCAAACACCACTACGGTTATGCAACTAGGTGATTTAGAACACGCCGCAGATACCTTTTGGCACGATGTAAACGTACGCTACGAAAACCGTAAAGTAGATCCCCTGCGTCCACTACTGGCGCCCAGCGAGTTGTATCAACCTATTAATGAGTTGTTTTCTAATTTAGGTGAGTTTTCACGAATACGTTTATCGCAAGCTAAATTACCCACTAAAGCAGGCAATAAAAACTTAAATGTGAGCGAGCTGCCCGCAGTACGAATCGATCATAAACAACACGAACCCTACGGCGCATTTATTAACTATGTGGCAGAACAAAAAAAGAAAAAAAGCCGTATTTTATTAAGTGTTGAGTCTGATGGTCGCCGCGAGTCTTTATTAAGCGTGCTTAAGCCAAGCGGCTTAAAGTTTAAAGAATTTGAAAGCTTACAGCAATTTACACAAAGCCAAAGCGATGTAGGCTTAATTGTAAGCCCTCTTGAGCAAAGTGTTGTACTGGGTACAAAACCGAGCCTTTCTATTATTACCGAGCAAGAGCTGTTAGGTATTAAGGTGTCGCAACGCAGGCGCCGTAAACATAAATACGAAGCAAGCCAAGATGCGTTAATTCGCAACTTAGCCGAGCTTAAAGAGGGCCAGCCAATTGTTCACCTTGACCACGGTGTTGGTCGCTATCAAGGCCTGCAAACAATTGACGCGGCAGGTGTAATTACTGAGTTTGTTACCATTACCTATGCCGGTGAAGCAAAATTGTATGTGCCGGTATCGGCACTGCATATGCTAAGCCGTTATTCCGGCGGTGAAGAAGCAAGCGCCCCGCTTCACAAACTTGGCTCAGATACGTGGGAGAAAGCCAAAAAGCGTGCCGCCGAAAAAGTACGTGATGTAGCCGCGGAGCTGTTAGATATTTACGCACAGCGCCAAGCAAAACCAGGTAATAAATTTGCACTCGATGGGCAAAGCTATCGCCAATTTAGCGACAGCTTTCCATTTGAAGAAACTGACGATCAGCGTAATGCTATTGAAGCCGTACTTGGTGATATGCAATCAAAACTTGCTATGGACCGTTTAGTGTGTGGTGATGTAGGCTTTGGTAAAACAGAAGTGGCTATGCGCGCCGCGTTTGTAGCGGTTAACGATAACAAACAAGTAGCCGTATTAGTACCAACCACCCTGCTGGCTCAGCAACATTATGAAAACTTTAAAGACCGCTTTGCCGATTTCCCTATCGAAGTGGGAGTGTTGTCGCGCTTTAATTCAACTAAAGAGCAAAAAGACACGCTTGAAAAAATGGCCGACGGTAAACTTGATATCGTTATTGGAACACATAAGTTAATTCAGCAAGATATTAAATTTAACGATTTAGGTTTACTCATTGTTGATGAAGAGCACCGCTTTGGTGTGCGCCAAAAAGAAAAAATAAAGTCATTACGTGCTGATGTAGATATATTAACGCTTACTGCAACGCCTATTCCGCGTACTTTAAATATGGCGATGAGCGGCATGCGTGATTTATCAATTATTGCCACCCCACCTGCTAAGCGCTTAGCAGTTAAAACCTTTGTACGCCAACGCGACAGTGACTTAATACGCGAAGCCATACTGCGTGAAATTAAACGCGGCGGCCAAGTGTACTTTTTGCATAACAATGTTGAGACTATTGAGCGAGTCTCGCAAGAGATCAGCGAGTGGGTGCCAGAGGCTAGTGTCACCTCTGCTCATGGGCAAATGCGCGAGCAAGAGCTTGAGCAAATAATGACAGACTTTTATCACCAAAAATACAATGTACTGGTATGTACCACCATTATCGAAACCGGTATTGATGTGCCTACTGCTAATACTATTATTATGGACAGAGCCGATAAACTTGGCCTTGCGCAATTACACCAATTACGCGGTCGTGTTGGGCGAAGCCACCACCAAGCGTATGCTTATTTATTAACCGGCGATGCTAAAGCACTTTCTAAAGATGCCACCAAACGCTTACAAGCAATCGAGTCGTTGGAAGATTTAGGCGCAGGTTTTGCCCTTGCTACACATGATTTAGAAATACGTGGTGCGGGTGAGCTATTAGGCGACGATCAATCAGGGCAAATGCAAACTATTGGCTTTAGCTTGTATATGGAAATGCTAGAGCAAGCGGTTAATGCCCTTAAAAATGGTAAAGAGCCAACGCTTGAAAACCTGCTTCAGCAGCAAACTGAAGTTGATTTAAAACTCCCTGCCTTACTACCTGATGATTACATACACGATGTTAATGCGCGTTTAGGTATGTACAAGCGCATTGCAAGTTGTGCTAACCTTGCCGATATGGACGAATTACAAGTAGAGCTAATAGACCGCTTTGGTTTATTACCTGATGCCACTAAAAACCTATTTAGTATGCAGCAACTAAAAATGCGTGCTAGCGATTTAGGAATTACAAAAATAGAGGCAAACCCTAAAGGGGGCTACTTTGAATTTAGCCAAAATACGAAGGTTAATCCTAGCTTCATCATAGGCTTGATACAAAGTGCACCCCATGTGTACAAAATGGATGGCGCAAATAAATTGCGCTTTGCAATTAATGAGGTAAACCCTCGTGAACGCTTAAAAATGGTCACTGCAATGATTGCAGATTTCGAAAAAAAGGTTAGCCATTAATGTTGCTAAAAAAATCGCTTATCGTGTTATGTTGCTTATTTAGCAGCACCGCATTTGCAGAACGTTGGTTTGAAGTAGAAGTGCTGGTATTTAAACAGCGCCCTGCCCCCTATTTACAAGAAGACTTTAGCTTAAAGCACGAGCCCATTAAGGCGAAAAATACGTTAGAGTTACTCACCCCATTATACACAGAGCAAGCTATGCAGGCATGTATAGATGGCGATAGTCGCTTTCAAAAACGCTCGTTTACCGATTCTTTAGTTAATGCCAACCCACAATCGGGTGTGTGTGATAACAGTATCGACTTTATGCAAAGTTACGACGAGTTGCCCGTTACGCCATTAGCACCGGCACAAGATACAATGGATGAGCCCTATTTACTCGCACCTGAGCAATTACAATTTACTGCCCAGCGCCGCGCTTTAGACAGAAAAGGTTTAGCCCCGCTACTGCATACTGGCTGGCGCTTTGAAGGGGCAAGTAAATCGCGTGCGCCAAGCGTACATTTAATTTCTGGTGATCATATAAAACGCGACGTTAACACTACGCCTAATTATTCAAATCCCGACTTTATTAGCTTAGTACAAAGTAAGCCACAGCTATTTGATACCTCAGAGCAGCCCCTAAGCTATTGGGAGCTAGATGGTTTATTTAAAATACATTTACGCCACTACCTTTACATAACCGCTGATTTTGACGTAAACGAAAAACTACCTAATGGGGATATAGAATCGGCCCGCTTTTCACAATTTAAACGTGTAATTAGTGGTGAAATCCATTACTTTGATCATCCTCGTATGGGCATGATTGTACAAATACGAAAGTATAAACACTAAATCAATAGGACATAACAATGAAAAAACTCCTGATCATCGCAGCAACGCTAAGCCTGGCAGCTTGTTCAAAAGTAAGCCTAGAAAACTACGAAAAAATTGAAGTTGGCATGGATAAAGCCGAAGTAGAAGCTATTTTAGGTACTGCTGATAACTGCGTAGAAAAAACCCTACATACTAATTGTGTATGGGGTGATGAGTCTAAAAACATTGAAATAACACTCGTTTCAGACAAGGTAACTATTTATTCTAAGCACGGTATTACACAGTAATACTGCGCTAAATTAGCTAAATTTACATGACACTAAGGGATAGACGTTGCTATCCCTTTTTTATTTTCTATTTTTTAGAGTAAATAAGTTCAATATTAACTATTTTACTGCGATTGAGGGTTATTTTGTAACGCTGGTATAAAGTTCTTTCCTCGTCTTTTAATACCATCACCAAATTTAACTGGTAGCGCCTTTCAACCGCTTGCTTTGATATTTTATTACCATCTAAATGATACAGCTTGCCCTCGCCGCGTTTTAAATACCGTGCAAAGGGCGCCAAATTAAAGCGCATACTTTGCTGTAGAGTATCGTAGCCTGGTAAAAACTCTTTAGCTGAAACACGTGTTTCACTGGCAAAATGCAGCCACTGCGCGGCTAGCTTGTTTTGCTGACGCCTTTTTGAAAATATTGTTTTTACTTCACTAGGGATTTTTTTAAAACGCATATACTCAAGCCACACAAACTGACTTGCAACGCGGTCTTTAGTGATGCTGTTTTTAAATACAAACCGCCATTTAGGACGCCCGCGCACAATAGCACGCCAAATTACCCGTGTAATGTCTTCTTTAAATATCTCACGCAAGCCGTAAATAACCCCTAATATTAAAATAAGGGTAGCGGTAACTTCGGTAAAGGTTGAGCGCGCATTAAGTATAACCACCATTACAAATGCCATAATGACAGCTGTAACCGTGCCTTTTACTAAACGCTTTAAGTAACTATTTAAATAACGCGTATTGCGATGCAAAATAACGCCGTGCTCTATAAGGCGCTGCAGTAAACGCATTTTATTTGTAATGCGGTTACCATCTTGCAACGTGGTTTCTGAGTTGTAATTTTGCTCAAACCGGTATGTATTTTCGTTTTTACAAAATTGCAGTAAGTCGTTGCGCTCTTTCGCAAAGTCACTGCTGCGCGGGCCTTCATCTAATAGCTTTAAAAACGACTGCTCCACATGCCAACTTAAATAGTTATCGGCATTGGTGTAAAACGGCACCAGTTTTTCATCATCGGGGGTATATCTGCGCAGCTTTTTTAGCAGCCCTTCACTTTGCTCAAACAGCTCTTGTGCACGGGCATAAAAAGCATCCACTTCTTGAATTTTTAATGCATCTTTAATATCAGCGTCGAGCGCTAAACGCACCTGATAACAGTACAAATTAAGGTTTTGGCGGTAATCTTGTTGCTCACCTTTGTTTTTACTAACAAAGCGGCTACGCACTAAGGGTAAGTGTATGTTTTTAGCGTTATAAGCTAAGTGCGATTTAAAGTGGTTATTAAAATAAGACTCTTCACTGAGGGTTTGTACGTTTATACCCATTTCATTGGGTATAGAAAAATACAGGTCGATACGCTGCTCAGAGCGAGGGGATAACTCTGGTTCTATGACAAAAGATAAATTTTCGTCTTGTTTTATCAAACAACTCTCCTTTTATTGAGTGTATAAGTGTACTGCTCTCCTTAATTTTGTTCAATAAAAAAGGCCCAGTAAACACTGAGCCTTAATACGATTAATGTGCTAATTAAAACTTGTAGTTTACGCTAGCAAACACGCGAGAACCCACTACATCGTAAATTTCTGGAACAGTGCCCATATCATTACCACCTAGTACTTCTTCTGGTTCTTTATCAAAGATGTTGTTCATACCACCAGTAACACGAAGTGCATCATTGATGTTATAGCTCATCGAGATATCATGGTATATAACGTTATCAGTGCTAAACGACTCACCGTAGTAATCACCATCCATACCACGAATAAAGCGTGCATTATAAAGAACATTGAATGCATCGGTAATATCATAGCTTACAGAAAGGTTAGACTTTACTTTAGAGTATCCACCAACGTTACCATCAATAGTGCCTGTGTAGTCAATATCATCTTGCTCAAACTCGATAAGGTAGGTCGTATCTAAGTTAATGCGGTAATTATCGGCTGTGTAGCTAATATTCCAGTCAATACCTGACGTTTCTTGAGCTCCGACATTTGTAAGAGCTGAGCTTAAATCAGATAAATCACCAGATGACGTAATATTCACAGAAGCACAAGACTCAACATCACCTGCAAAACAGTTGTTCATTTCATTTTGAACATCAAGACGGGTAATTGCGTTAGTAATATCAAACTTCCAGTAATCTAAAGTCGTTGATAAGCCATCAGTAATTTCCCATACAGTACCAAACGTAAATGAGCGGCTCTCTTCTGCCTGAAGATCTGGATCACTTGTGTAGTTAACCAAAATCTGAGCGTCTTGCTCATTACCCCATGGATCTGCAAGGTAATCATAAGAACCTGAGTTACCACCAAACAATTCAGCTACATTCGGTGCTCTGAAACCTGTTGCAAGTACTGAGCGCACCATGAAGGTATCTGTAACATTCCAAGTAGCGCCCAATTTCCACGTTGTTTCGCCACCAAAAGTAGAGTAATTGTCATAACGAGCTGCACCTTCTAAGGTTACACTCTCTAAAACAGGAACAGACGTCTCAAAGTACACAGACTGTACAGAGTAATCACCTTCTGTTGGGTCTTGTTGAGCTGCTGTACTCTCGCCTAGCTGTGTAATTAAATCTGGAGTATAAAAACCACTTTCATAGCGATTTTCAACACCTATTGCATAGCCGATATCATTTTCAGTTACGTTACTGTATCCAGCTGAAAGGATAAACTGCTCATTTCCGCCTTCATTTTGCTCAGTGTAAATAGAGTCATTTGAGGTTAAGAAGTTACGCTCTAATGAGTCACCACTAAACCACAAATCTTGATTAGCATAGATACTTTCTTCAACACGGCTAGCATTTATTGAGTTTTGAACAGTATCTTTAGAATCATTTCGACCGTATGTTGCACTGATATCCCAGCTAGCATCGTTATCTAATGTTCCTTGCAACGCTAAAGATGCACGGTAAGTATCAGTTTCTTGCTCATAAACACGAGGACCAGCATCAACCATTCTGCGTCGGTATTCTAAAGTATCAGCAAGGGCACCGTCTTCAACAAATGCTGAAGTATACTCGGCATCTAAATTAGCAGTTTGAAGATCTACACTTGCTGGTTGAGGAGCTAACTGTTGAGTTGACTCACGGCGTGTATACATTAAATCTACATTTAATGTAGTGTCAGAGTCTAGCTCCGTGTCATAGCTTGTAAAAACACTGTATAAATCATTAGGTGTTTGTGCATAACTAGACGTAGTGTAATCATATGATGTTGTTCTATCTTCAAAAACACCATTTCCTTCGTAAGTTTTTCCACCTAAAGTCCCTTCAGGGATAAAAGAAGATTGACCTGGTTCAACAAAACTTCTGTCAGATTGAATCACTTCTCCACGACTTGAAAATTGTGCACCAACAACTAAGTTACCATCAGCAACTTGCATTCCATGAAGTAAGCTAAAGCCGTAGTTATTACCATCAGCTTTAGTCGTTCGGCTGCCTTCAATATTAAGTTCAGTACCTTCAAAATCCTTCTTAGTAATGATGTTTACAACACCGGCGATAGCGTCAGAGCCATAAACCGCTGATGCACCATCTTTTAAGATTTCGATAGATTTTATCATTGCTACTGGAATGGTATTTAAATCAACTGAAGAATCGGCACCAGTACCAGATGAAACCATACGACGGCCATTTAAAAGTACTAGAGTACGTTGTGCGCCCATACCTCTTAGATTTACAGTAGCTGAACCACCTGAGCCGTTATTGCTTGAACCACCTAAACTCATGCCAGCAGCTGATGGCTGGTTTGAAAGCACATCAGCAACTGATGTATAACCGCTTTTAGCAATAAAATCATCACCGATGATAGTGATTGGACTAGCCGTTTCCATGTCCGTACGGTTAATGCGAGAACCCGTTACTTGAATTTTTTCAATAGCGTTTGCGCCATCTTCGGCCGCTACTACTTGCATACTTGAGAACATTGGGATTGCTGCGATTACAGCTAAACCAAGAGTTGATTTTTTCATGAATAAACCCTACTTGTTGGAAATTTACCTTGATTGGTAATGCTCACTTTTTATAAGAATTGTGAGTCAGGGGGGCAACTTAGGCTGAGTTAACTGAACAAAAACTTAATGGGTGATTGCTATACATACAACACCAAAAAAGAATAACCAAAAAAGCTACAAAGGTTATAGCTTGTTGCAGTGTTAACTAAAAAAAACAATTAAAAATCATGGGCATGCAACAAAAATAAAGCAATTAAAACACACCTGAAATCAAAGTTATGCAAATTGTAATCAAATGTAATTAGTGGATAAATATACCCTTTTTAGAAAAATTAACATATTAATCACAGCGCATTAGTAAAACCGTAAAGCTGTAATAAAATTAATAACCATAAATATGCAGATTTACCGCTTAAATAGTCTTATTAAGCTATTTATTTCGTTTTTTGGGTAATGTTTTTTGTTCAGCGAGACTTCAACGTTTGCTCGGATCGAAAGGCGTTATTTAATTTAGCAAATCATTAGAGGGTCTTAATTTGAGGGCGTTTAGCTTTATTAAAATAGTTATCATTAAAGTAAGCAGGATTTACTTTTTTACATGCCCAGTAATGCAAGTAATACGCTTTTACTATAAACATTACGAAGCCCCCCTATTACCGTAAGGCAATTCACTCCATAACAAGAACGAGTAAGCACACCAACATAAAACAGATGAGAATGAAAAAAAAGGTTACAGCATACAAGGCAGCAAAGAGGTTTAAATGTGTTAGTGCTTTAAATACAATTTTATACACTTGCTATTGCAGCGCTACATATATAAGACGTACCGCTAAATAGTAATGCCTTATTATAGGAATAGCTTATTATAGTAATACCTAATTAATAGCTGACTTTTGTTATGCGCCAGCTAAAAAAATGATTGGCAGGAAAAAGGTGCCTTAATACGTTACATAAAAATTATAAAAGTGAGTGATTTGATCACCAGTTTGAACATTGCTTAAATTAAGCATCAGTTGCCATAGCATATTTTTCTCAGAGCATATGCCCACCATAGTGTCACTTTTATAAATAGTTGCTTCTTTAGTGAACTTTTGCGGAATAAAACCCATATACATGGTTATACTTTCAAGCTTAGCGTTATCTATTTTTAGGTGGGCGGGTAAATCAAGGTAAATACTAAAGGGGGTTTCGGGGGTAATGTTTTTATCACTTAACCATACTTTAACACCGGTATTATAAATACAGCGCTGATTCGTGTCGCAATTTGTTTTTAACAGTGCTTTTTGATCTTTTAGGTTGGCATTGTCACAGCCTGTTAATACAAAAAACAGCATTAAAAACAAAGATAATCTATATATATGCATAACAAATCCGCGCTAAATAAAAACAAATCTTAATTAGCATGCTTTGAAATAACAATAGCCAGTGTGATGTTTGGTTAATATAGGTACAATCTGTATCAAAAAATAAACAACAAACTCACAAACTTTGATTGATGTCATAATTTTATGTAATTGACCTATCTTTTTTAGGCCAAAAAATTTATCATTTCACCCGCAAAAAATAAGGGTTTCTCGAGTTTGTTTTCTGAAGCATTCAGGCTTTGAACGTTTTAGGTAATACGCTTGGGGAAAATAGTAGGCCCCACTTTAAACGGTGGGTAATTCATTTCTAAACGCATTTATTGCAGCGGAAGCCAGAAAATGAGCCAAACAGTAGCATCACAAACTGAGTATAACTATAAAGTTGTACGCCAATTCGCTATTATGACAGTGATTTGGGGCATCGTTGGCATGAGTATTGGGGTTCTGATTGCTGCCCAATTAGCTTGGCCAGCACTTAACTTTGATACACCATGGTTAACATACTCTCGACTACGTCCGTTACACACGAACGCAGTAATTTTCGCATTTGGTACCAGTGCACTTTTTGCGACGTCTTATTACGTCGTTCAACGTACTTGTCAAACGCGCCTTTTCTCAGACAAACTCGCCGCTTTCTCTTTTTGGGGTTGGCAGCTTGTTATTGTATTAGCCGTAATTACATTACCACTGGGTATTACTAGCTCTAAAGAATATGCAGAGCTTGAGTGGCCAATCGATATTTTAATCGCGGTAGTATGGATAGTTTACGCAGTGGTATTTTTTGGTACGCTGATCAAACGTAAAGTATCGCACATCTACGTTGCTAACTGGTTTTACGCTGGCTTTATTATTACTGTTGCAGTGCTACACATTGTAAACAGCATGGCAGTGCCTGTGTCGTTAACTAAATCATACTCAATCTACGCAGGTGCGGTAGATGCCATGGTTCAGTGGTGGTACGGTCACAACGCTGTAGGTTTCCTACTAACGGCTGGTTTCTTAGGTATGATGTACTACTTTGTACCAAAGCAAGCAGGTCGCCCTGTTTACTCTTACCGTTTATCGGTAGTTCACTTTTGGGCACTTATTTCACTTTACATTTGGGCTGGTCCTCACCACCTTCACTACACTGCGCTTCCTGATTGGACGCAAAGTTTAGGTATGGTTATGTCTATTATCCTGTTTGTACCGTCTTGGGGTGGTATGATTAACGGTATAATGACGCTTTCTGGCGCTTGGCATAAGCTACGTACCGATCCAGTACTGCGTTTCTTAGTTGTTTCATTGTCTTTCTACGGTATGTCTACGTTTGAAGGCCCAATGATGGCAATTAAATCTGTAAATGCATTATCTCACTACACAGATTGGACTATCGGCCACGTACACTCAGGTGCACTAGGTTGGGTTGCGATGATTTCAATTGGTGCTATTTACCACCTTATTCCTGCGTTATTCGCACAAGGTCGTATGTACAGCGTTAAATTGGTTAACACGCACTTTTGGTTACACACAGTAGGTGTTGTACTTTACATTGTTGCAATGTGGATCTCAGGTGTTATGCAAGGTCTAATGTGGCGCGCAGTTAACTCTGACGGTACATTAATGTACAGCTTTGTTCAGTCTTTAGAAGCATCACATCCTTTCTATATTATGCGCTTTGTAGGCGGTGTATTCATCGTTACAGGTATGTTAGTTATGGCTTACAACGTTCTGCGTACAATTTCAGCTGAGAAAGAATCACTGAAGTTAGACGCGCAAGCACAATTAGCATAACGGAGTGAGATGA
>OLGU01000298.1_pt1 | contig 12805 bp, 5 predicted proteins | sample 1609281 | NCBI WGS metagenome assembly OLGU01 (sample SAMN05416705, study PRJEB24817) | seawater metagenome | isolation source: Sea water | place: Canada:Atlantic | collected 2013-07 | reverse complement strand
ACGTCCGACCACGCTAGTCTCGCCGCTGACTCTGAAGGGCCTTTTCGCAAAAAAAGCAGAACGGCGAGAAAAAACTGACACACGTTTTGGAGGCCCTTTATATTTAACGCAACCGCAACGCCACCAAACTTGCCTTCCTCTCGAGATTTGGAAACCGACGAGTCGTCAAGGCACGCCACCGCTTCTAGTGCACGCGCTGCCTGTGTGCGTTGCTCATGCGCGTTCTGTGCTGTGCACTGTCTTGTGCTGTGTTGTGCTGCACTGCTCTGATCGCGCTGCTCTGGAGCAGCATCGTTATGTGTCTCCAAAATGTAGATCATGCAATGGCTGCTGCGCTGTTGTTGCTATGACTGTTGCTGCCACTGCACGCGCTGCGCTGTTGCTGCACGCACTCCTGGAGTTTTCTTGGAGCTGTGTGCACTGCCACCCTTTGTCTCAGCTGTGAGTTTGCCCTGTCGCGCATTTTTTTTTGTGTCGCTGCACTCTCTGATCTTGTTTTTTGCGCCATTCGCCTCCATGTGAGGCGTTTGTGCTCAGGTTTTTTTGAGCTCAACTGCAGCTCCTCCTCTTTCTTTGCAGGCACATGTCGGTCGATGAGGACATCACGGATATGGAGCGCCTCCTCGAAGAGGAAGCGGGTGATTTTTTAGAGACTGCTGGTGGAGCCACCACACCACCAGATGTTTCTCCCCCTCCAATGCCTACCGTAGTTTCTGAATTTTCGGATTTTGAGCTTGATGAAGAGGATCTGCATCAGATTGATCTCCTCTCCACTCCTTCCCCTAAGACGAACCCTCACCCTAAGCCTACCCGCAACCCCAACCCCAAGCCTAAGCCTAAGCCTAAGCCTGCTAACACTAACCCTAGCCCTAACTCTAACCTCTCTTCTCCAATTAGGACTCATAGGCAGCGCTTCCATGTTGGATCCGGCTTGTCCCCGTCTGTGACTCCCCAGCAGATAGACCGGATGAAGAAAAATAAGGCAATTGCGCAAATTAAGCTCTTGCGAACCTTGGCTGCAAATCTTGTAGATAATAGCGCACAGACTGATGAGTAGTAATCTTGAGCTCATTCAAAGTACATTTTGAGTAGATTACTATTTTCCAAAAAATGCTTAGGTGATACTCCGCGTGACTGTGGAGAAGTTGATGTTTGCGACGAAAACAGGCTGCGCCTAAAGACTGAAGGAGATGGCCATTGTTTCTTCCGGTGCTGTTTATTTCATGAAGACAGCACTGGTGTACATGGCAACAAGCAGTTCCTTCAGAGCTCCTGCGAGGAAACCATGCAAGCAATCCTCTCCTTGCGTGAGCGGGTTGCAGCCCAGCTACATTCAGAATTCCAAAGGGATCCAGACATGATTCAAGTTGTCCTTGCTGCAGAGTCTGTGTCTCGCGACAATTTGGACCCCTTCGCTAATGAGGAGGAGTACCTGAAGCAGTTGTCCTCACTGTCCTATGTACCACGTCATTCACCATTTTGCCAGCCATTTCGTACAAGAAGATCAAGAAAGAGGAACAAGAATAAGCAGGGCCTGAAGACACGATATGCCAACGAGTACGAAGTGAGAGCCTATTCCAAAAAATTCCAGGTTATGGTTGTTGTTCACGGGGACCCCTTGAACAAGAATATCGCTGGGAAAGTTGTCTACGGCAAAGAGTTTCAGCATGGAGATGTGCCTCCGTTGCACATAATATTTGACGGCATTCACTATGAACCTTTTGTTGAGAGCAGCTCAGAGCGGCTGGCCCGCCTCTTCAAGTCGAGACAGGACAAGGCCGCTAAGAAGCGGGTAGCGGAGATACAAGCTACGATGGAGGCGGAAGCTCTCATGCCCAATCACATAAATATCAATCCGCTTTTCAGAGCCATGTTTGGTAGCGGCAAACTGCAAACGCTGGAGGAGGGGACGCCAACTCCGAGGTCGGTGCTCAGGCCAAATTCTTCGCTCCAGGAGGTTGAAGAGCCGCTGCGAAAAGTCCTTCTACCACCAACTGGTGCACTGATCAAGATGAAATCTAAGCTGGCACAATGGCCTAACATCCCGTTGACTTCGGTTCTGCAAGTGAAGGACGGTAAGCTTTCACCACCAAGCCTCGCACGCCTTTGACAAGCTTGCGTTTCATAACTAAGCTCACTCTTTTGCTTGCAGTTAATTTCGAGGCGCTGACTTATCACGCGGAGGTGGTGAGAGGCGCCAACAGCGGTTTCAAAGTAGGACCGCTTCAGGTACACGAGCTGGAGTGGGTGCCGTGTGATCAGGCGAATGCGCACTTAGCTGCAAACCAAGTGTGGTTGCCTCCGGTTCCGGAAATAAAGCCTGCAAGTTACATGCGGCTGCCACAACAAATGGAAGCATTCGAACACATTGGAAACATTGTAACGTGCGGGTTGAGACACTTTCTATTCTATCAAGTGTCTCAGCAAACAATGTGGGCGGTGCCGCTGAGGTCCAAGGATCTTAAAAACGAAGATGCCAGTGATGCCTTTCACAACTTTGCGCGGTCATCCACGCAGCATGAGCTCGCGGTGGAGTTGGAAGGTTTCATGCTGCTATCGCAGCCAGCGGCAGAGTTTGCTGCAAAACTGCAGAACGACATCAAACAAGCACAACGAAAAGAAAGAGATAAGCGGCACCAGGGCTCTGAGCTACGGCAGAAGAGCCAAGCCAGGTACGACGAGAATCGCAGGTACTCGCCGGCGCGCCTGGAGAGCCAAGCCAGGTACGATGAGAATCGCAGAGACTCGCCGGCGCGCCAGCAGAGCCAAGCCAGGTACGACGAGAATCGCAGGGACTCGCCGGCGCGCCAGCAGAGCCGGTTGAGGGTCAAAATGAACCGAAAACTGAAGGCGCAAAATAATCACGCTGCATTTGTTTCCACTGAGACAGCTGCGACGAGTGAAAGACAGCGTGCGTTTGCCACGAGGCAGGCACAAGTGTCGTCCGATGCTAGTGCTCAGACAAGTAGCCGCATTACGAGTGATCCCGAGCTTTCTGTGGACGCGTCGCTCCATTTATTGCATGAGGTCAACGCTCACACCTGGGATGCTGAGCATCCACCGTTGGACAGCGCACCAGCAGAGATCTGGGATAAGTGGGCTGAAGCTGTGGCTGACAAGATCTCTAAAACTGTGAAGGTCACACCAGAGGAAAGACAGGAGATCTACGATAAGTTTGATGCACGGCTTGGGCCAGAAGTACCACTTTTTGCATGCGGTTCATGTGGCACTCGATGGGGTGACACGGACGAGTATAGCTCGTACGTGCTCCAAAGGCTTCCTACATCATTTCATGTCACTAAGAAGGAGCAGAATGCACGCGATGAACTAGGCATTCTCACGCTCATGCGTGTGATTCCTGGTGCAACATCAAAGCACCCCGAGGTTCACGAGTTAGTTGAGATGGGGAATGACGCGCTGCGCTATGAGACATACAAAGTTCGAGTGCGTCACCTTTTCAATTCAACATGGTGCGATGGAATAGAATATCATTTGCATCCTGAATTAGTTGAGGTCAAGGACGAAGAGGACGGCACTCAAACGCATGTTGTCAGGCTTTGCAAGGCATGCGGCAGTCACACAACAAGCGCTGATAAAGGTCCGCCAAAGCACTCTCTTGCTGCAGGAGTAGACTTTGGACGACGAGAAACGCTTGAGTTGCCACCCCTCTCTGAGTTGGAGCAGTTGGTGTTATCGGACGTACGTATGTACGCGTTGGTCTGGATGGTGGTTGCACCCTCAACTGCAAAAGAGAAAGAGTGGCAGCGTGTCAAATTAAAGGGACACAGCATAGCATTTGTTCAAAGTGGCTTGCAAAGTTTCGAGACATATGTGGGCAAGTCTATCAGCATCGAGGATCGTGTGAATGATCTACTCGACAAAGCACGCGTCTTTGTGCTTGGTCCAAACGGCTCACACGATCTCTTGCTCTCGCGCCTGTTCGCGTCGAACAACATGGAGATCCGTCCCACAGTGGTTTTCAATTACTTACAAGTACGGCGAATCACAATGCAGCTTGCGAAGCTTACGGGAATGGCGAGCGATCCTCACCTCATACCTCCAACAATGGAGGAGGTGGTCAAGGCGCTATCGCGCATTGCAGATGGTCTGAAAAGCAGTGCAAGGCGGTCAAGTGATTTGCGCATAGAGGAGCGCGCCTCGGCTGCGTCGGACATAGCTCAGGTGCGAGATATTGCTTCCGATACTGCTACACCCAAGGAAGTTCTTCAAATGGTTGACAAGGCCTTTGCAGAGGATGATCTCGATTTTGGCGTCAATATGACTGACAAGAGCGAAATAATGCATTCGGAAAACTTTGAGACTGAAGAAGATTCGACACCAACTCACGAGACGGTGATCAATTCACACATCGGAGTGATGAATGCAGCCACAGTTACAGAAGCCTTGATAGTGGGCACACATAAAGCCATTGCGGCTACAAAGACGGACGCAAGTGGTACCTCAAATAACATCAACCTCGAGCGTGAGAAAGAACCATTGAGTGAGTTTCTTAAAAATGGAATCAACTTGATGGAGGCCTTCTGGTACGAGTTTTTGCTAGGACGAGGTTTGGAGAAGTACGAGGGCACAATCCCAAAGGGGGCGACACGGCATCTCATGCTGCACAAGACGAACCGTTTCCAACGTAACAAGGGGCTCACCCTTGTGCTCGCAAATCAAACACAGCGGCACGCCGTTCTTCGCTCCGTGAGTGCAAGCGTCAGAGAGAACAAAAGCATGGAGTTCATAGAGCTCGTGAATAATCCCAACTTCGAGGCTGAGGCACGAGAAGCTGCAAAGAAACCTAACTCAAAAACGGCCCGCCTCTGGCTCAAGCAGGTCATGCCGCTTGTGATGATCGCAACACGAAGCGTGCCATTTGGTCCTGTGGAACGCGCTTCGTGCATGAGCGATTTACTCTCAATGATACGCAAATTTGGGCCACCGAGTATCTTCTTGACGGTGGCACCCGACGACGTGCACAATCCATTAAGCATACGTCTAACTATGGAGACGCGTGCCAACAACAACTTCCCTGCTGTTCCAGAAGCATACCTCGGTACTCTCAGAGAAAGCTCAGAGGATTTCAAACGCGATTACTTGAGGAATGAGGATGAGACAAACTCGCTTGAACAATTGCTTCAGCGACAGGCAGCACTCCATCCAGCGAGCACATCGCTCCTTTTTGATCGCATCGCAAAGGTTATTCTCGAGGTCATGTGCGGCACACCAACCAGTGAAATGATCAACAAGACGGTTCCATTGCAAAAACGTAAAAAGGGGCTCTTTGGAAAGGGCATCGGCTCGTTTGCAGTGGTCGAAGAGACTGGGCGCGGCGCACATCATCTACACATGCTCTTGTGGTCTGGTGCTTTACCAAGCTTGTGTTCGGGAGCGGCATTGCATCCAACAGCTTTTGCTGCTTTGGCTGAGGCTCTAGATGAGCAGTTCAGCTGCTCACTCCCAATTGAGGTACATATGCTCGATGTGGCTCGACGTGCGATGTTTGTGTCTGCCTTTCGTGGCGAATACAACTTGGTACCGCGCGTGCTTGCGGAGAGTCAAACTAATCGTAACGAAATCAACCTGGATCTACATCGCTCTGCATACATCACCGCAGCCTTCAAGCAAACTCATGTGTGGGATGGCAACCCAGATTCGCATGATAAGACGTGCCACAAACCACCTGGTGGCAAAAATGCATGCCGCATGGGAGTCCCATTTGGACATCCAGTTCCGGAGACACGAGCGCTCAACATTTCCACGGTGCAGACAAGCAAGCCCGGAAAGCAATACCTCAAAGCGCGCGCGGAGAAACTATCGATTGATTTGCAAATTCCGATCGAAAAGGCGATGGACAAGGCCATACAGGAAGAACTTCCAGCAGTAGAGATGGACAAGATCTATCAGCAATCGACAGTTCTGTCTTTCGAGGACCTGACGTGTGGTAATGCAAACGCTCCCGCATCCTTGTTATGCACCAACCGGGACTGCTGCCCTGGCCCCGCATCTCTAAATACAATCTTCCACACTGGCGACCTGTGGCTTGTCCCAACAAAAGCAGCGGAAGAAAAAGCAGAGGAGCGCAGGATGGCTTCAGCAAACCTAACATCTCATCAAGATACTGTGAGTGGCATCGCTCGACTTGTTCCAATGGAGGCACACTCAGCTGCAGTTATCGAGGTGAAAAGACCAAAACTCGACATTGGGGACATGACCAAGTTGAAAGATGAGGCTCACAACATTACTCAAGAGGTCAAACAACGGCAAACATGCACGGTAGAGAGTGGTAAGAAGTTGCAACAGTTTTGGCAGAGGATGCTCAATGCCTGTCCAGTGGAGGTCAAAAAGGAGCTCGAAAAACAGGAGTGGAAGGAGGTGAAGCAGAGGTTGGAGGAGATGTGCGAGGCGAATTTGGGCGAGATGATCACTGGTAAGAAAGAGCTTCGCAAAGCTTGTAAGCTTGTGAAGCAAATGGAGAAAATGGCCGATGTCTGGTCAAAGTTAGAATGCGCTAACTCGCGCATCACATGCTTCAATATAAGCATCTCCTTGCTGCTGCGTTGCAACAACAATCCAGTGCTCCTCGGATCGCGAGAGGGCTCACGAGGTGCATGCTTCTACCTTGTAAAGTACCTGACCAAAAACTCCGTGGACCTTCAGAAGTCCCTTTCACTGCTCGCTGATGCAAAGCAACACATTGACAAGTATGGCTCTACTGCTGACGATAAAGGATCATCACGGCGCACTGCAGTTCACTTTTTGCAACGCGTTGGTACAAGCCATCAAATGGAGTTAAATGACACACAGGCGACATCAATAAATCTAAATCTGGGCGCCCAATATTGCAGCGAGCGCATGGTCAACGTAGCAACGTGGGCGTTTACACGTGAAGGGTTACTAGCACTGGGTCAGACTATGTCCTGGGAAGAAAATAATGACGAAAATGACGCCGGCGGCGCAATGCATGAGGCTGACAACGATGAAGCACCTATTTTGTCAAAGTGCCAAAGTGAGAGCGAAGACGAGGAGATGCAAGAAATCGGTCGAGAGACACAATGGACACGTCAGCAAAAGGAGGAGGCGAATGATGGCAGCATCGGCCCCACTGGCACCAAAAAGACCTTCAAGGACCACAAGGGCGACATAATAGTTGTTGACACTGCCAACCACTACAGATTGCGTGGCCCTGAGCTTCAACACATTACTGCCCACGAGTATGCCCAGATCATCATCATAGTGCCAATGACTTCTGAGGAAAGCACGGCAGCTTTAGCACAAGCTGAAGAGGATGCAGAGGCTACAAGCACTGAGATGGTAGAGGACAACGATCTAACATCTCAGGATGAGGAAACGAAGCAAGCGCCTATGCATCGAGGACGGCATCCAAATGCTTGCTTTCGCTTCCATAAATGTCACCCCCTTTATTTTACACACAACCAAAGGCTGGCATCCAAACATGGCTGCATCAAGCACGTTGGCACACCAATACCACTAGAACCAAAGCAACTAGGAGCATCAGCCACTGTCAATCGAGTGTGGTTGCGGCGACGAAACAAGTTTGCAGCATACATTGTTGCCCTTTTTGTACCATGGGAGAACGGTGCAACATTGGAAGACTGCAAGCCACCACCGCTGCTGCCAGAGACGTGGTTAGCATGGCGACAGTGTCTAGAGGAGAGGGCAAATCTTGTTGCAGTGCAAGCAGCTCAAGAAATCCGCAAAGTTTCACCCTTTGAAGCTGAACAACAACAAACAATTGCTCGTGGCCGAATTGTAGCTGTACAGCAATGGACACACGCGCTCTCTGTGTCTCCAATGCAGAAGCAAGCGCTCTCACAATTCCGCACACGTAACCGGCACACATGGTCAGAGATTCCGGATGATGAGAACGACGAGAAGAAGAGGAGTAGTGCAAGGGTATCCAACGAAGCCGCACATGTGGACGCGATTGTGGAGGCGCTGAGGTGGGAGAACCAAGCAATGGCCGCAAACCCAGCGCAGTGCAAAAAAGCTGCAGATAATGAGGACTTCCTGGAGAAGCAGCTCAAGGATATTGGTCTTACAGCAGTGCCAACCAATCATGCACAATGCACCACCGCTATTCCGTCATCGGAGGTACAACCAAACACACGAGACTATTTGGCCGTGCCAAGCGTTGCCCGCCAGCTTGCCAATTGCTTGGCAGCCGCTTGCCAATTGCTCGCCGGCCAGCACACAAACCACTTGCAAGCCTCTCACTCCTGCCCGGCTGTGTCTGCACAGGCTCGCGTTTATGCTCCTGGTTGGTATCCAGGCACGATTTGTGTACCTTTAAAAGAGGCAGCCAAAAAGGCAAAGGCATTAAGGGACAAGCTCGAGGGTATTGTGGCAGATGATGGACAAGAAGAAGACATTGACGAAGAGATCACATACGCAACACGATTGACTTCAACTCAAGCAGCAAGCATTGACGCAAGGGACAATGCACCCTTCTCCCACGAGTTTGATGAGCTAGGCAATGGTTCAAAAGAGCGCGCGGAAGAGGAGCTGCAAGTGCTTGTGAACACCTGGGAGAAACAGTGTGAGGCAGCAAAAGAAGCCGGTCATGTGGTATCGCCACCGCCCCTAAGCATTGAGCAACGCCGCATAGGCCGGGCAGTGGAGAAGACTCTCAGAGAGATCGGAAAGGCCAAACGCAAGTGGATGTCTGAGCGCACAACTATTGCCAACGGGGAAAACGCAAGAGAAGCATACATGAGCCCATGGAAAACCGAAAGGTACTCCATGACATACCCGTTGTTGTTCCTTATGGACGGACCAGCTGGCGCAGGCAAGACTGAGGTGGTCAAGGCTCTAGAGCGTGTGCTGACCTCCTTGAGCGTTGGAACACGCGTGCTCACAGCTTACACTGGTGTCGCAGCGATTCAGCTGGGCAACGCAGTCACTTTGATGACGCTGTTGAAGTTAAATCCAACTGAAATCAGTTCGCAATCAGATATTAACGTGAAACCAAATGAGGAGGCAGCAATAAAGTCGCGTTTCACCCAGTACGTGTCACCGTGCACTCTGACGATGCTGGTCATTGATGAAGTCTCAATGGTGAGTCCCGAATTCCTATATCATGTGAACAAGCGGTTGCAGTGGCTACTACAATGCAACTTGCCATTTGGTGGATTGGTAGTGCTGCTTGCAGGCGACTTCTACCAGAAGACAAGCACCATGGGTTTTTCCCTACATGCGGCACTCGTAATAAGTGAGGTTGACATGCCAAATCCCAAGACTGGAAAGCCATACAAACAAAAACAAGAACTATTTGCGAAGAGCAGTATTCCAACAGTGCTCACTGCAAAGGTTAAGGGTGTCGCACTCTTCAAGGCGTTCAAGCGCTGCAAGCTGACAGTCACACACCGATTTCGTAATGACAAGCAGCATGGCGAGAATCTTGCCAAAATGCGTGACTATACGTGCGAACAGCCCGTAAGCGAAGAGCTGCTCAAATCACTTCAACCAGTTTCGGAAGCTGAGCGCGACAGGTTCCGGAGTGTTAAGATCGGTGTCGTTAGCAACCTCGAGCGAACGAGTCTCAACGGAGCAAAGGCACTAGAATATGCCAAGCACCACGGGCTTGCACTAGTGCGTTGGAAGATCGACCTCGTGGGGATCGCCGCATCGTACTTGCAAAGCAACAACATGCTGCACGAGTTGTACACAAACGAACCGGACATGTGGGGCTACTTTGTGTATGGAGCACCTTGCATGCTCGACGGGTTTGCCAATTTTGTGGCATACGGCGTGGTGAATGGAACTCAGGGCAAACTGCACTCCCTTGTGCTCCAAGAAGATACAGATGACTTGAATCAACTGCTAGATCTCGCAGGGCCTGGAGGCATCGCGACCCTAAGCAAGCCGCCAGCGTTCGTGAACATGACACCAACAGTTATAAACAAATCTCAAGAAACCTTGCTGCGCGAGAATGTGTCCCTACTAAATGGAGAAGATGATCCGATTGTCATTGCCATTGGCTATCCCATACAAACAACAGAATTCAAACCTATTAGTTTAATGGCTGCGTCTGCTTGCATTGGGACAAAGAAGCAACGGCTCAAAAAGGATGGAACTCCTAACAAAAGACCTTCAACTGGGCTACTGCTCAGAAAGCATGCAGTGACTTTGGCATTCGCCACCACGGACTACAAGCTGCAAGGTTCAACACACAAAGAGTTGATCCTCAGTCTGACGCCACGGCAGTTTGAACCTGCCATCGACATCTCATCGTTGTATGTACTTGTGTCACGTGTAACAACCCGCAACGGACTACGCGTTCTCCAAAAGGTAGTCAATTGGGACCACCTACGCAAACTGCGCCTGGACCCAAAGTTAGAGGTGTGGGAGAAGTCGTACGACGAATACGGCTACTTCCAAGCACCACTTGCCAGCGCAGCAGCACAGGAAATTGCCAATCGCATCCAAGCAAAGAACGCTGTAAGTCAAACAGCAAAAGCTGTAGGAAAAAGAGGAACCAAAAAGGGTGACTTTGCTAAACAGCGCGGATCTCAAAAGCCTCGAGCAGCAACATCTCCGCATGATCAAAAGCGACAAAAAAGGCAGGAGTCGTTAGAGACCAAGAAGAGGAAGCGTCCAACTTTAATGACACAACAACAACACACATCAATGAAAAAATTGGACGTGAGTCAAACAAAACCTGATCTTATGGGGTGCGACAATGACGAATGCGTACAATCTCACTGCAAACACCAGTCACATGAGTGGCAGAACAATAGCTGCTTCATAGACGCGCCCCTCGACATATGGGCTGCAGCACAACTCTGGGCAGGCTCTACGAGCCAAGAGCTAGTTTTACAACCTCCGCCAACCGAGACAAACAACCTGACTGGGCCACTGCAAATAATTTGCAATTTTGAGGATCCTCTACGTTCTTGGTGGGAGAAACGGCATGCAGTCTTTGTCTGCCCAATGACGGAGGAGTCTGAGGTCTTCGCAGCCGCCATAAATGACATGACAGAAGAGCGCAACAACTTTCGCAAAGTGATCTTGAAGAGGTACATTCAAGGAAACAGTTTGCAGCATGTGGAATCTCAAATTCAAGAGCTCATGAAAGAGGTTGGAAGTGGCCTGAATACTCTCTACAGGCTGTTCAACGACACAAGTCACACTGATTTTCTTCGAATATCATACGATCCCGTTTGTCCAATTTGCAATCACGTGCAGCCTCGTCATACTTCGATGGGATCATTTGCACATACCATCCAGCAAAATGCGCTAGAACAAACTTGCTACGATCCTTTTTCCGCGTTTGTCAGCCAAGCAAACACATCACTCGAGGACTACGCTGATAAATCAACCTGCATCTCATGTGGAGTGGTCAACGTCAACATGAAAAAACAACGAAGATTGGTCCAGAGCGAAAATGGAGGACCGCCCCCGCGATTTCTCGCACTTGAGCTTCCTGAAGAAGATCTGGAGCAACCATACAATCTGACACAACCTAACAGCGCGCGCGAGCTCTTCATCAACTGCGAACTCCTTGGATCATACCGATTGATTAGTTTGCTACTATATGATGGCAATCATTACATTGCCCACAACCTCTATCCAGACAAGCCAAATGACTGGATCCAGATTGACGGCAATCAGAATGGAGGACGTGGGCAGCAAATTGCAGCACCATACAGAACCTTGGACCGATGGCGTCCAATGATGTGTTTCTATGTTCATATACCCAGTTGATGTTAAGGTCTGTCCATGGTTACTCCTATTATCATGTATATTACTGTGCATATAGTTACTAAATTTTTAAAAATATCAATGAACAAGTTTTACTAGGAACTAAGAATGATCCGACGCAGAATCATAGGCACCTACACACACTCATCCGGATAATACATAAACACAGCTAGCTTCAGAGTGTCAACATCTGCCTTTACTGTCTTATGGATAACAGCAGAATCAAAAAGAGCACCAACCCCAGGTTCTTCAAAAAAGAATTCCTCTTCACCCTGAAGCTGCATGGATGTGTGAGATGATGTGAGATTGAAAACAAAAGTCTTCTTCACAGACCGTGTGATCTTAGACTCAAAATCTCCGGGGTCATTATCTGTATGCCAAGCGAACCTCGCATGCTCGCTGGCTTGTCTCAAAATGTGGCAATGCGCTACTCGCAGAGATGGGCACTTCTTATAGCAAAAACGCAAAATGACACCCAAAGCTGGCATGACCGAGCAAAGACTAAGGAGATAATGAGATGACTTGTGTGCTTCATGATCACCTACATTCAAAATGCATGTGTTCTTTCTTTGTTGTGCTGTGTTGTGTACATCTGCATGCACGTTTGAGTACCAGCTGAAACCATTCGCATACAGTATTGACTTATCTGGCAAAATCCAAACGCATGCAGATTTCGAATTCCTTCTCTGAGCCCGTGAAAAGCCATCACGAATTGTTTCAGCTAAGTCAGAAATCTGCGAAGCTATTAAAGGGAGTTTTACTCGGGTTATTTTTGGACGCGGGATGCGTTTCGCAGGGCATGCTGCTACCTGCACCAATGCTGGTACTTGCGGCGCTTCAGGCAGATGAGGACTGGCTTACGCAAGTGCCGGCGCTGCCACAGCGTGGCTTGGAAGCAAAGTGAGCTGCACTGCCGCCTCGGCCGCTGCTGCAGCTTCCACCGCAGTCACAACTGTGGCTTCTGCCAATGGCTGTGCCTGCACCTGCAACGGCACCAGAGGTTGCACTGGCGGCTGTGCTGGTTGCTGCAACAGCGGCTGCTCCAGCACCAGCTGCTGCAATTGCGGCTGCGCCGCGG
>OLGU01000284.1_pt1 | contig 13095 bp, 22 predicted proteins | sample 1609281 | NCBI WGS metagenome assembly OLGU01 (sample SAMN05416705, study PRJEB24817) | seawater metagenome | isolation source: Sea water | place: Canada:Atlantic | collected 2013-07 | reverse complement strand
ATAAGAATAGAAAAGTAACATCATATGTAGATGATGGTGTAAGATTTTCATATAAGGTTTATGCCTATACACACGCCATCATAAACTGTCCAAGTGATGTAGATGGTCTAATTTGTATAGACGCTGATAGTGTGTTCTATAAGTCAATAGATGTAGAGTGGATTAAAAAACATATACACAAAGATAATTGTATGATGAGTTACCTTGGTAGAGGTGACCACTACAGTGAATGTGGTTTCTTATACTTTAATATGAAACACAATCAGACAAGAAACTATGGTGAGTATATGAAAAAGATGTATGACTTTGATGAGATATACCACATGAAAGAGCAACACGATAGTTATATTTGGGATTATGTAAGAGGTGTATTTGAGAAAGAATTAAAAGTAACTAACAATAACATTGGCGATGGTAAAGTTGGTCATGTACAAGCAAGATCAATATTAGGAACTGTTTATGATCACACAAAAGGTAAAAGAAAACTAACAGGTAAAAGTCCGGAGGCAAAGATATGATAAATGTTTTTATTGGTTATGACTATGGCGAACCAGCGGCATATCATGTACTTGCTGAAAGTATTAGATCACACGCAAGTGGGCCTGTTGCGATAATACCATTGAGTTTAAATAACTTACCAGAATTCACAAGAGCAAAAGAGAGTAATCAATCTACAGATTTTGCCTTTAGTAGATTTTTAGTACCTTATCTATCAAACTATAAAGGTTGGTCAATTTTTATGGATTGTGATATGATGGTTAGAGACGATATATATAAATTGTATAATCAAGCAACATTTAAATATTCTGTTATGTGTTGTAAGCATGATTATAAACCAAAACAAGATGTAAAGTTTAGAGGCGCTAAGAACCAAGCATTTCCTAAAAAGAATTGGTCTAGTGTAATGTTGTTTCATAATTCACAATGTAAAGCACTTACACCAGACTATGTTAATACTGCTAGTGGTTTAGAGTTACATCAATTCAAGTGGTTAGAACGAGACCATATGATAGGTGATATACCATTAGAATGGAATTGGTTGGTAGGCGAATATGAATACAATGAAGACGCTAAGAACGTACACTTTACATTAGGTGGTCCTTGGTATAAAGACTATAAAGAATGTGACTATTCACAAGAGTGGTTTGAAGTATATAAAGACACAACTAAAATTGATTTGATATGAACATAGTAGGTATAAAAGGTGCGTTTAGTACAGAGGCGATGTTTATATTTCCTAAACATAAAGACTTTAAACTTATAGAGTATAAAGAAAGTCATAACGCAGATGTGTATATTCAAACAAATGTTTTAGGTGTAATGAAGAAGAAGAACGCAGAGATATACCAATTCATATTAGATCAAAACAAACCTAGAATAGTAGTAGAACAAGCGACCTTTAGAAAAAATTTAGACATAGAAAAATCAGATGATTATTATTTTAGAGTTGGTTTAAATCACTATACATTTGACGAGGGTATATTTAAGAATGAGAACTCACCATCTGACAGATGGGAACAAATACAAAAAGAACAAGACATAGAGATAAAACCTTGGAAGAAAAAAGGTGACTATATTTTAATACTTACACAAAATCCTATTGACACAAGTTTAAACAATCTAGTAAAGAAACCAGGTGATTATGAAAACTTTATAAGATCAACGATAGAGAATATATCAAAATATACAGATGAAGATATACTCATAAGACCACACCCACGATTTACATTTAGATTTAATAAAGATACACTTAAAGACATTAACGTTAAAAACAAAGTAATGTTTAGTGAGAACTTAAATAACTTTAATGTGACCAATGGTGGTGAAGATATCTATAAAGATTTAGAGAACGCTAGAGTAGCGATATCATATTCAAGTAATAGTCTAACAGAGGCGATCTGTGAGGGTGTTCCCTGTATATCGTTATCTAAAACGTCACACGCATATCCTGTGTCGTTTCATACATTAGACGTGTTAAGACATAAAGAACTACCAGAGTTTGATAGAACACAATGGTTGTATGATTGTTCTTATACACAATGGAAAATGTCAGAACTAAATAGTGGTATAGTACATGAAAGGTTGTTGAATGATTATAACGCATAAACTCGCAAGACAAGATTGTTTATCACACCAGATTTTTCCTGCGATAGAAAAAGGTTGGAAAGATACTCCAATGAAACCTATACACTTTTTTTGGGGTTTAGGTGAAAATAATATACAAGAGATTAAACAAGTTACCGAAAAGAATGAGGAATGGTGGTATATAGATGTTGGTTATCTAACAGAACAAATCACTAGATATCCTAGTCCAATAATAAACGACATAGATAAAACTTATTTTAGAATAGTTAAAGGTCAAATCCATACAACAAAAGGTCATGTTGGTACTGGACAGAGATTACATGAGTTAAGACACAAAGGTATTAATGTGAATTTTAAAGGTTTCTTAACAGGAGAAACAAAACATATACTTATAGCGCCATCATCACCAACAGTTACTTATCACACAAATGGTATAAGCCAAGATGAGTGGATTCGTTTAGTGACTGAGGAATTAAAGAAATATACGAATAGAGAGATACGTGTTAGAAACAAACCAAGACCAGGAAATCAGTGGTGGAATACAGATATAAAAGATGATCTAAAAGATTGTCATTGTCTAGTCACTAACATGTCACTATCCGCCATAGACTCAATAATGAATATGGTTCCTGTTATATGTACAGGTAAGAATGTTGCGTCTCCTATATCATCACACAATCCTAAATTTATAGAAAAACCATTTAGACCAGGAAGAAAGACTGTCGAAGAATGGTTAAAGTATGTCGCTGAAAATCAATTCACTATACCAGAAATAGAAAACGGAACGGCGTATGAAACATTAAAGGTACAATTATGATGAACTTTGTATGTGTGTATTATGGTGACAAGTATCAGATAGAGTATGTTGAGAAGTTGTATAACATGGTTAAGAAAAATACCACAGTTGAACATAAGTTTATTTGTTTTACAGACAATACTGTTATACAAAGAAGATTAAGACATACAGATATAGAATTTAGAGAATTTAAAAGACATGACTTTGATGGTTGGTTTAACAAATTACAATTGTTTAGTCCAGACAGTAACCTTGAGGGTAGTAATCTCTACATGGATTTAGATGTGGTTATTATGAATAATATAGATGAACTCTTTACATATGGAGAAGACCACAACTTTGTAGGTATGAATGACTTTAATCCTACCACTGGAGTATTCAATTCTAGTATTATGAAGTTTAACAACAATACAACTAGTAGTTTAATATGGGAAGACTACCTCAAAAGAAGAACAGAATTTAGTAAATACACCGGCGACCAAGAAATCATATCAATTCTAATTAAAGAACACAAAGACACTCTATCATATCCTGATTCATGGACACAATCATATAAGTGGTTTGATCACAAGGGGAATCGATTTAATAGAGACAAATGGACATACGAAAAAGACCCGAATGCCAAGGTTTGTATCTTCCATGGCTACCCGAATCCACACGATTCGACAGAAGAATGGGTGAAAAACCTCTGGGTTTAATCAAAAACCCCAATAAAACCACCATTTTAATCAAAAAACCTAGTAAAATCAACACTTTTTAACCATTGACAAGTGGGGTAAAACCTGATATTATATACCTATGTTAAACAAAAACAACAAAAAAGGAAACACTATGACTAAAAAAGAAAGAGAAAAACTAGATGAAAAAGTTAGAGAAAAAATTGTCGATATTTTGAGTAAAATATCTTATCTATTTGACTATACTAGTAAAAAGACGCTAGGAGAGGCTATTGAGGCGTGTAGGAACGACAAGGACGCCAGAGAAGGTATATTAAAGACATATGGTCTGAGATTTGAAATGATCGAAGTACTATACAAAACTAACATCATTACTGATGATATGGCAGATTTGTGCCATGAAACTCAGTCAAAATACGGCAAATTAACCCTTGACAAATAGGGTAAAACCTGATATTATATACGTATATGAAAAACAAAAACATACAATTAAAAACTCAAAAAAATATTAACAAAGATGACTTGGTATTATATGGTTTTACATACCCAGAATTCGTAGCAAATGGACCTACAAAAGGTTACATAGAAGTTAAGACAGGTGATACGACTCAAGGTTTAGATGATGGTCTTACTATTGATGAATCAGGTATGGTTCGAATATCACAACAAGGTAAATCTGCCGAAGCATATAAAAAAATTATTGTTGGTACATATGGTGTATCTAAAACAGTTATTAAACGTGACTATGTTCTTCACAAAGAACTTAAAAAACGAGGTTTAAGACCTAAGGCATTAGATGGTCAAGGGAAAGAGTGGTTTAGAATACCAGGAAAAACTATTGAAGAAGTAAGGAAATACCTACAAGATGTAATTGACTCAATGGGTGCTTCTTCAAACAAAAAACTTAAATTAAGAAAAGAACAAGAAAGAACTTTAATCGAAGCAGTTGAAATTTATAATTCAACTAACTCTGATAGAGTTGATATCGCTGCTAATTTACCTCCAAGATTTGGTAAGACAACATGGGCGTTAACTCTATTTAATGAATTAAATAAAAAAGTATTAGTATTACCATCATCTTGGTTATCGACTCATACATCTTTCGAAGATGATATTAAAGAGTTTAGAGATTTTTCTGATATTGTTTGTATCGATTCTAAAAATGATAACTATTCTAAACAAATAAAGAAAGCATTATCTGAAAACAAAAGAGTTGCTGTTTATGTTTCTTTGTTTGCTAAAGATAAAAAACAATTTAATGCTATTAAGAATATATCTAATTCTGATAAATTTGTTTGTGTTGATGAAGGAGATTTTGGTTCATGGACCAAGAAAAAAAGAGTTATTTTAGATCATTTAGTTTCTAAAAAAAACACTGGTAAATTGAGTTTTGTGACAATGAGTGGAACACACCTTGCTCGTATGGTTACTGGTTCTAAAAACATTGATGGTATTGTTCAATCAACATACATGGCATTAGAACAAACTGAAAAAAATATTGTTAGACGAGTTGGTGTTAAATTACAATTATCTAATACAGACAAGTATGTAAAAGAATTAACTGAGAATGATTATTTTTCTTGGAAGAAAGCAATGGCAGATCCTCATAAATCTAATAACTTCTGGTCTGAATTTATAAAAGGTATTACTGGTAAGACAGAAAACCTTGCTTATAAAAACTTAAACCTTTCTGTAATGATGAAACCAAAATTTAATTGTGGTATGATGTTTGTTAGTGGAGAAAATGAAAGAATTGAAGATTTAAGAGAAGTTATTGAAACTGCTATTCCAAAATGGACTATCATTGTTGTGAATGGTGACCATACATCTAATAAAAAAGCAAAAGATGATGTTAGAGAAAAGATAGAGTGGTCAAAAAAAGAAAACAAAGAGGGTGTTCTTATACTTGCCAACACTATGGGTAGTAGATCATTTTCTATACCAGAAATACAATCAACAATTATTGCTTATGATAAAGGTAGTATTGATCCAACGGTTCAAAAAGTTAGTAGATGTTTAACACCAGGTAAGATGTTAAATGGTAAAGTTAAAGAGTATGGTTATATCGTAACATGTTCTATGAACGCTAATAGAGATCAAACTCTTACAAAACTTCTTATTGAAGAAGCAGCAATACAGTCTGAGATAACTGGTTCATCATTACCAAAGATAACTAAACAGTTATTAAACAATGTTTCTATATTAACAACAGATGAACTTGGTAATAAAGTTGAATTAACACATGACGAGTTAATTGAAGAAATGTCTTCAAGTGATAATTTAAAAAAAGTAGCATATGTTTTATCTAAACCAGAAACTATCTTAAACGACCCAGAATTGTTAGCTAATTTCTTAGCAATTACTGGTGGTAAAGGTAATAAGAAAAAATTAGATAATCAATTGCCAGATACAAAGAACTTTATATCTTCTGGTAAAAGACAAAGTAGTAAGAAAGAAAAGACGCTATACCAAGAAGTAATGAAAAAGATTGAAGTACTAATTAACACTTCATCTATGATTTCAGCGATTTCTAAAGGTAAAACATATAGAGAATGTTTAGTTAATACAGATAGTAATAGTTTTAAACAAAAATTTGGTATTGAAACTAAATTTGTTATACAAGCGTTAGATAAAAAAATGCTACCAGAGAAATTATTAGATCCTGTTGTTGTAAATACAAACAATATAATTAAGTCTGGTGACATAAACAAATTTCATAAGTTAGAGAATTTTGGACAACACACTGAACTTGGTATTATGAAAAACAGTAATGAAAAAGAATTTTGGATCCAAAACATAAAACGTATAAGTAGTTATATGACTAAAACTTATTTATCTGTAGCGACACATATGGGTTATGAGGTTGTGGCGTTATTAGAACTAGGAGTTCCAAAGAAAAATATAACAGTTATGGACGATAGTGGTCTTACGGAAATATGGAAAAATATGGGTCTTAAAGTTGTTAATAAAAACTTATCGGAGGTAAAATAATGAACAAAGAATATGATGTTTGCTTAATGAATCCACCATATGGTAAGAATGCCAACTTGGCAATACAATTTGTAAATAACAGTTCAAAGTTAGCTAAAACTACAATTGCTATCTTACCAAGAACGTTGAGAAAGACAGCAACTCAAAATAGAATAAACAAAAAATTACACCTAATATCAGATGAGAATACTCCTGATAATACTTTTGGTATCGAATTGGCAACATGTGTTCAACAATGGACAGAAAAGAGTATTGATAGAGAACCAACAAAGATATACACTAAAGATATGATAAAAGATTATTTTGAATTTACTACAAGAGACAAAGGTGATGTTTGTATTCCAAGAGTTGGTAGATATGGAACCGGTGAAGTAATTCCTAGAAATAAAGATATGGGACATAGACATAATTACCTTGAAAGAAGTCCCAATACAACATATTATCTTAAAATTAAAAGACCAGATGCAATTAAAAAGTTAGAAAAACTATATTCTAAATTTCAAATAGCAAGTAGAGACGTAGTTGGTCCTAACTCTTTGAGTATTGATAATCTTGTTAAAATTTTTATGGAGACATATGTTAAATAAAGAATATGATGTTTGTTTAATGAATCCACCTTATGGTAAGAATGCTAATTTGGCAATTGAGGTGTTAAATAAGTCAAAAGATTTGGCAGATACTATTATTGCTATTTTACCTAGAACTATAAGAAAGCCTGTGGCATTAAATAGAATTGATGAACATTTACATTTGATATCAGATGAGACTAATTCTGATGATACTTTTACTGGTAGTAATGGTAAAGGTCTATCAACATGTACTCAAAGATGGGTTGTTAAAGATACAAAAAGACCACAAGTGACAAGAAAAACTAAAGAAGAAGTTGCTAAATATTTTGAGTTTACAAAAGATATAAATGCTGCTGATATTGCTTTAGGTAGAGTTGGTAGAGGTTCTGTTGGTGATATCTATTTAAAAGGTATAGAGTATGGAAGAAGAAATAATTATGAAGATAGAAGTCCTAATAGTCATTACTTTATCAAAGCACATAATAAAAATGTAATTAAACAATTACAAGATTTACAACCAGAGTTTAAGAAAGTGTCATTGAACACAGTTGGTAATCCTTCTTTAAGTATTGATGAAATCGTAACTTTATATTGTGAAAAATATGTGGGATAAAATAAAAGAAGTTAAAAATATGGATTTTGATTTTATATTAGGTAACCCTCCATACCAAGATGGTTCAAAAAATGGTGGTCAAAACAAAATATATAATCAATTTAGTAAAAATGCTATTGATGTTACTAGTAGATATGTTTCATTTATAACTCCAACAAGTGTGTGTAGAAAATCAAAAAGATTTAGTATTGTAGGTCAATCTGGTCTCAAATATGTTAATTTTTCAGCAAATAACCATTTTAAAGTTGGTGTTGATGTTTGTCATTGGACAATAGATAAAAAATATACTGGTGATGTAACGGTAGAATGTAGCGATGGTTCTATACATAAAGTAAAATCAGGAAAAGAAATATACGATTTTTCTAAAGTAGATAAACAAATACTAAAAGTTTATGAAGGTGTTATGAATCATACTGTTAGTTTAAATAAATCAAATAATAGAATGTTTATTAGGAACAATCATGGTCCTGCTTTTTCTGATAAAAAAACGGAAGAACATATATACCCAACATATTCTAATAATCGTGGTATTGAAAAAATTACATACACAAAACGTATTCCTGTTTTTCATGGTAAGAAAAAAATAATAATCTCAAATACAAAAGCACTAAATGCTGAAACTCTTATTGTTGATACTAAAGACTATGGACCAAGTTATTTTGCTTATGAAGTAAAGAACAATAAAGAACTTGATAGTATTAAATCGTTTGTTCTTACTGAATACTTTTTAAAACTATATAAAGAATTTAGAAATATACGTGGGGGTATTAACAGTGTATTAATAAATTATTGTCCTAAATTTGATACCTCTAAAATTTGGACTAATGAGAAAGTAAAGGAATTTTTTGAATCATATGTGGAATAAAATAAAAGAACTATCCGATAAACATGGTTATATGTCTGGTATAGACAGAATGACGGAACGTGTAAAGAAAACAGGTGAGATATTTACACCAACATGGTTGGCAATCGATATCTTAAAAAAATCAGACTTGAATGCATTTGGTCCAGGCAAGACGGTAATAGACCCGGCGTGTGGTGATGGTCAATTGTTAGTGCCAGTTAAATGGTTAAAGGTATTACATCATGGTATGACGGAAGAAGACGCATTGAAAGATATCTATGGTGTTGATATAATGAGAGATAACGTTGATCTATGTAAGAAAAGACTTGGCGGCGGTAGTGGTAATATCTATATGGGTAATACATTAGACCCGAATACAAAATTAGAAGACCAAACTGAATATGAATATAGAAGAATACTTGATTTGTTTGGAGGTCCAAATTTATTAAAATTTATGGAATAATAACATTTACGTGATCTTATCGTTTTCCTTTTTTGTTTTTCATACAATACTAAAGTCACGGTAAGATCACGTAAATGCTATATAATGATAATTGTTTTAACATCTTTTCAAAAATAAAAGATGAATCTGTTGATATGATCTGTGTCGATCCACCATATGGTACAACTGGTATCAAGTGGGACAATGTATTAGATTTCAAAAAGATGTGGGAAGAGATTGATAGAATTATAAAACCAAAAGGTAACATAGTTATGTTTGGTAGTCAACCATTTTCAAGTTTATTAATTACATCAAAGTTAGATTGGTTTAGATATGAACTAATCTGGAATAAGAACAAATGTGGTTCTCCAGGTCTTTCAAAATATAGACCAAATAAGGTACATGAAAATATTATGATATTCAGTAAGAAACCTGGTGGTACTTATAATCCTATAATGGAAAAAGGTAAAGGTTATCATAGACACAATCCAGATGGTTATGGTTCAGGTAAGAATACACACGGATATGGTTTTGGAGGAGTTGGTAAAAATACAGGACATACAAATAAAGGTACAAGATACCCTAAAAGTATTCTTCATGCTAGTCGTAACTTTAGTGCTCAACAAACAAAACACCCTACACAGAAACCTACACCATTACTTGCTTGGTTGATAATGACATATTCAAACAAGAATGATACGGTGTTAGATTTTACTATGGGTAGTGGTGGTTGTGGTGTTGCTACTAAAATGACAGGTAGAAAATTTATTGGTATTGAACTAGATAAAGAGTATTTTGATATATCTAAAAAGAGAATAGACAGTGTAAAAGAAAACACTATAACATCAAAAGAACACTTATTTACTACTCAACTTACCGAAGATATGAAGACATTACCAGAAAGTGAATTATTAAGAAAAGAATTAGATACCTTTGAAAAACTAGAATGCTAGATCAATTTAAACGAATCAATGAAAAAATGTTAATGTTCTTGGTTTGTTCTTATAAAACCCTAGTAAATACTCGCAAAATAGTCCTTGACTTTAGGGGTACAACCTGATATTATATACGTATGAATAACACAGAAAAACAAATAAGACTTAAATTGTTAATTAAAAGACTTGACAATGTTAATAAAGTAGTATATAATAACCCTACTATGTCAATGTTCAATCAGTCAAAATTAATTAAGAAATTGAATAAGAATTTAAATTATAACAACACAAAGGAGAACACACTATGTCAAAAGTAAAAGCATATATTGAAACATCAGTAGAAAACGCTGTTGATAAGATTGTCTTTAAATTAAAAGATGGTCAGATTGATCTATCAACTGCAGTTGCAGAAGTTAAGAAAATTGATAACCTAGAAATGGTAGGTATCACAGAAGACACGGTTGAAGAAGTATTACTTATGGAGAGCAAATAGTGAGTAAGACTTTCAACGTTTGTTATTTGAGAGAGTATTCGGATCCAGAGGTTGGTGGTGAATACTTTTACTCTTATGAAACGGTATATAGAAATGTGCCTATGAAGTTTAAAAAGAAATTTAATGAGAAGACAAAACAAAAGATGGTTAAGTTTTTAGATTCTAACTATAAAGAAACAGCAACTAACTATCAAAATATATCTAAAGTAGAACTTATAGATGAAGAACAATATTATACAACATACGAAGATATGTGGCCAATTGAAGCTGAAGGTGACAGAAAAATGTGGCAAGATTATGGACAACAGTATGATAGACAATCTTTAAGAAAAGACTTTAATAAAAAACTAACAAATAGAAACGTATTAAATTATAATGATAAGAGGTTAAACTAATGAAATATGGTGAAGACAAGATAGTAAAAGAAATAGGTAAGTATATTGAATCAACTTACGGACAACATTACAGCACAACTAAAGATGGTTTTCAAGTGCAAGATATGTTGAGACAGTTGAATATAGATAAAGATTTTTGCCAGGCTAATGCCATTAAGTATCTTTGTAGATATGGTAAGAAAGATGGTAAGAATAGAAAAGATTTATTAAAAGCAATACACTACATTGTTTTATTGATGAGTAGTGAAGACAACAAATAGGAGAGAATATGGACACACAAATGGAAATAGTATTAGTAAAAGAAGATTTAGGTAAAAATCTATACAGAAAGAAAACCTATTATACACTTGTTATTGAACAAGAGGTATTAGCAAAAGATAAAGATGAAGCTGATAAGAAATTAAGTGACAATGGTATAGATCACTCACAGATAAACCACGAGATCACAGAAACTAAAGATGGTGTTGAAACTTATATGGTTGACGCCAATTATTCAGATTCAGATACAACAGAATATCTTGGTAAAGTATCTTACACAGATGATGAGTATGCTGAAGAAAATGGTGATGTAGAGATTGATCAATATGCTGATGAAAATGAAGAATCATTTAAGTTAACCGATGGGAGAATAATTAATAATGACTAAAGAAGATTACAGTTCACACGATTGGAGAAAGAATACAGATAGTGCTGTTGTAGTTGATGATAAAGTAGAACACAAAGCATTAAAAGTAAATGATAGTAGAGTTATCTTTATTAACCCTAACACATTGAAAGAAGAAACTGTAGATGTATCAAGGTTGATAAGAGTATTCGTAAACAATGGCGAAGGTAACAAAAAAAGTATAAAATGAAAACTGTAACAATCACTGTTAATAAGAAAACAATATCAGATGCATACAATCAAGTTGCTATGTTAAATGATATGGGGTTTCCTAACTTTCAAAAAGGCGAACCAATTACTAACTTAATGATTGAAGTTAAGAACGATTTAAAGAAACAAAAACAAAAAGTAAGTCTATGGACAAAACTAATGAGGTATATGAATGTATAGAAATGATGAAGAATTTAACCACGCTGATAGACCTTATCAAAAATTAGATGATAAGATTAAGAAATTAAACTCAACTAGAGTATATAAGAAGATCACACCAAAGAGTGGTTTATCTTGGTATGTTAAATGGGTATCAGTGGTTTTTGTTATCGCTGGTTGGATGCTACACGCAGTCAATTTATTTCCATACAATCTGGCAGTTCAAATGATTGGTGTTGCTGGTTGGTTATGGGTAGGTATACTTTGGCATGATAGAGCATTGATTGTATTAAACAGTATTGGTGTTTTCTTACTAGGTTTAGGATTATTAAAACACATGGTAGGTTTATAATGCCATTTGGACCAACGACATTAAGAAATGAGATGCAAGTCTTCAAATTCTTTAAGACAGCAGCAAAGTTATTACATGATGAAGGCAAAGAAGATGAGGCATTCTACATGGAACAAATGGTTGATTGGTTAAGAAGTGGTAAACCATTACCCACAAGTGAAGAACAAATAACAAAGGCTTTGGGTCTATAATGGCGCATTTTAGGGGTGTAATAACCCTCGAATCGGGTGTGAAATCCTTGTCAGCGTGTCGCTCAGCGGTACAAAACCAAGTAAAATCAACGATTTTTAAGGGGTTGACATTTGAATCAATTCCTGTTATAATAAAGACTTATTAACACTAACAAAGGACAAAAATATATGAGTTACTTATACACTAAAGAACAATTGTTTTTAGAGTTTAAAGACGTTACTAAAAAAGATCAAAGTAAGAAGAAAGAGACCTATTCACATAGAATCGCTTATCTTACCGCTCTAAAAGAAGATATGATACAAGTACCTAAGAACTTTAATAACTTATCTATCAAACCAGATCAACTACAGAACTTGATTGATGATTGGTCCGCTCCTAATCCGAGAGACGCAACATATATGAGAGTTTTCGGTATGACTTACGCTGAGAAAAAAGCACAAGAAGAACTAGAGTTTTTTATTTATGAAAATGGTGAAAAAAAAGAAGTTAGAAAAACTAAACAAGACGCATAATCAATACATAAGATCGTTAGGTATTATGATTGATATTGATAGTGGTGTAATTCTACAACAGAGACATGGCACACCGATGCCAAGTTATAATTGTAGGCCATCACTACCAACGAGTGATAGAACTGTCTCTTATACACATCTGACGCTGCCGACGAATAGAGAGGTG
>OLGU01000270.1_pt1 | contig 13572 bp, 13 predicted proteins | sample 1609281 | NCBI WGS metagenome assembly OLGU01 (sample SAMN05416705, study PRJEB24817) | seawater metagenome | isolation source: Sea water | place: Canada:Atlantic | collected 2013-07 | reverse complement strand
AAATATGAAAAAAAGTCACAAAAGTTAAAAATACCACAAGAGTCAAAAAACAACAAGATTCCAAAAATACCACAAAAGAAAAAAAAACTGCAAGCAGTAGAATGCACTCGTTACCTTCTTAGAAAACCGGAATGTATATGATTGTAACAAGAACCACCCTGAAGAACAAGCGCGCTTATCAATTCATTATATTTGAATGGCTGTTTGCGATATTACCATGATCTGATTGGCTCACTGTTAACCAATCATACTATATGGGCAGTGCTCAGATACTCGTCGTCACCTTCTTAGAATACCGGAATATATATGAATGTAACACGAACTCCCCTGAATAATAAGCGCGTTTAAAAATAGAATGCCATTAATATAAAGAAATATCACCATCTCATACATTACTCTCTTACTACTTCCATTACTACCGAAATCCAGTGGAAGCCAGGGTGACCATAAATCTCGCTATTCACTAAAAAAAAATGTAAAGTCGATCCAACAGCTGATACCTCATTTTTCGCATCTTTCAAAATAGCTCCCATGCGAAACAAAGATATATCCAAGCTGCCAACAACAAATGGAAAGTTATCTTCGTAAGGCAAATCAACTGTACCTTTCGATGGACATTCTTTCACTCCTAATTCTCGTGCCGTATCTCCTGAAATCATGTCGCATGTTGCATAACCACTAATGTCTACAGAAACTTTCTTCGTCATTTTTAAACCTGCCATAATATTTTGATTTTCAAGCAACCTTCGTTTCGATGTAGCCCATTCAATGATTTTTGTGAGTTCATTTTCGTCACGAAGCATTCTTGGAGTTTTTCGAATAGAAGTCAAGATATCTTTACCTACCAAGCCACAAGATGAGCTAATCTGATGTGCAATTAATGGTGGTCGTAACAAATGTACTTCACAACCCAACTTGTCATGGAAATAACGGCATATAATACATTCGTTGACATGTATTCTTTTGCTTTGGGAATATGTATCAATTATCCAAATCGATATCTTAGTGTGATTAGGTAGATTCCAATAAATACTGGAAGATTCGCAACTTTTGAAGCCTGGAAAATATGGAAGAGATAGTTCACTCTCAAGCCTTTGCATAATAGACATGTAATTCGACTCATCACCGTTCATTGGAACAACTATTTTCATTGTGTCTTCTGAATCAATATTAATCCTACTTGGTAAAGTACAGGATAATAAAGATGACATGCGTAAACAAGGTATTCTATCAAATGAAGATATATCTCGTATGTTAAAATCAACTCTGTTTTTCGTTTCTACGTGGAACTGTTCAAGGCGTTCGATTTCTTTGCGGAATGTGTCGTTTTTAATCACACTGTCTGCAAATTTTCTGGTGATTGGTTTTTCAAGTCTGATGCTTTCGAGACCATTCTTTCCTCTTGAAATCACTTGATAAAACGATTTGACATCGAAATCTTTGATAACATACCTATCAAACTGCGATCCTTGAACACTATACGGAGTAAGCATGTCTGCGGTACGAAGTGGAACTTGACTAATGTTTACCCACAAACTTTTATAAACTGAATTCTCACACTGGAGTCGAACTGGTTTTTCGACAGGATGATTAATAGTACGTATTAATGCAACTGTGTTATTTGGTAACCCTTTTGGCTGACCTGGTGGAATATGTCGAAGAGGACAACTAACTTTAAAGAACACAGCACGAACGTGAGTAGGATTCTCCCCTACATAAGCTACCCTTACTGTAACTCCGTGATACACTTGAAGTTTAAAATAATGATCTCGAGGAAATTCGTATCCGACAACGACACCCCTGGTCCCATTGGCAAGTTGGTATTTGGTTGCAATATTCTTTGCGATAATACAGTTCGCTCCAATATAAAGATAAAAGGCCATAGGATAATTATCGAATGTAGTATCAGGAAGTGAATCAACATACTCCATTTCTTCTGCGGTGAGAATAATTCGAGGATTACATTTTCGCTTAAGAGGATCAACATCTCCCTTACGTAGACAAGATTTGCAATGCAAATCTGCAAGAAGCAAGATAGGAGGTTCGTCCCCATTCGATAACATCATATTCGACAGCGCTTTTGTGTTACTGTCGTACCACTTCTTAATTTTTACATTCAAATTTGTGATAACAGGAACAAGACCTGCACTATTTACGTCATTTGAAAAATCGCTCATCACTCTTGTATTTAGCATATCGATCATTTCATCAGAAAATACTCCATTACGTATATCCGACTGCAGTTTGGTATACTCGGAATCTTGACTCCTTTTTATGACATTTAAAATCACTGTATTAAACCGAGCCATATTGCAATACAGCTTGAAACCACGTAATCCTGAAATGGACCTTTGATCTGGCATATATATAACTTTGTTCATGATCGGAGGAAGTTGCGCAGGATCACCACACAACGCAACACTGATACCACCAAACTCTAATGACCTCTGATTCATATTCTTTCTGAATATTTCTTCAAGAGCTGATAACGTTGGTGCTGACGCCATATAAATCTAAAATCAAACGACTAAAATTAATAAACAAATATAATATATAGCTCAAACACAAAACGACGAACCTCTTCAATGACAAGTAGTTTAGTTGCCAACATCTCTGCGGTAAATGATTTTCTCATACATAGAACTGATGCAATAGTTCTACCTCCTAGACTTGAAGCTGCTATTCCGGTAATAGCAACACATAAAACAGCACTTTCGCGACCCCATGATTTTGCCAAAGCAGACCATGCATTTATAACGTACGATTTCCCGCTTCCTGCAAGTCCTTGAATTAAAGCAAATACTTGGTTTTCCTTAACGCAATCTGTTGGAATATTCCCATCATCGATGTACGATGATAACAAGGCTACTGCTCCTATTATAAATGCTCGTCTTTGATTCGGATCATGTAACGTGAATATATAGCATACTTCATATAATGATGCAAATACAGGTACCTTAACAGAAGGCTTTTCATCTGAAACTCTACATAAAACATATTCTCCGATGGCATTTACGTACTTATTTCTTATTGTATCATAATCGACTTGATTTTGCAGAGAATCAATCGCTGAGTCAATGAGCGGCTGAACTTCTGTGACTTCAAATATTTTAGTCATTCCACAAGAACTCATATCGCGCGAAGAATGAACAGCACTTTTGTATCCTACTGATATTTTCTTTTCGTTTAGTCCACAAACACTGATAGAATTTGTTTGGTCAATGTATGAGTATTCTAAATTTGAAGCACCATTTGATATATATTCATTTGGTTCTGGTAACGTTAAAGTGTCCATGATATTTTGCGTAAATATATCACAACCTCCACTTACGAATTCAATTAACGGGTCATTGTTATTACCGATTTGAGTGTCTGGACACAAAGAATCTTTAACGCTCCTTGCGGCAATGTCCATTTTTTTTTTGTACTCTATCCCTGACGCTTCACTTGCGAATTTGTTCTTCCATCGATCTTCATTATTTCTGATAATTTCATATCCAGTATGATTTAAAACGCCCGACTTCAGGACGCCGTTATAATCGAATAAGACATCATAGTAAGAGCGATAATTTCCACGTATATCACTTATATTAGTATAAGATTTGAACATTACAAGAACACAGAACGCGAACATCTCTTTTTTTTCAGGCGTATCTCGACGTGCCGATGGTTTTAATGAATAACCATGATATTGTACGATAACAGGTCTTGTCCTCCTAATAACAACTCTTTTGTTTCTCATAGGGTGATCATCATGTAGTTTAAAATGCTCAATATTAACACCTTGCGCAATGTTTACAACTTCATACATTTCAAGGTATGAGTACCAACACAAATGTACCAACTCAGTTGGTCGTAGTAAAAACTCGGTCAAATGAGGTACAACCACTGAACTGACTCCGTTCTGACTATTTAGCATCCAGTCAATTTCACCTTTTTGAATTTGTTTTATTGCACTTGCGAGAATCAAATTAACACGTCCATGAGATGTAAGCATCGCCCTTTCGTTACGCGCGATATAGAATGCTGCCATCGGTATAGCAACCTGCAAAACCATATAAAATTAACAATATAGACATCTGCGTGTAACATGCAAAATATACCTCTATAATATTCGTATGATGATACGCTAACGAATGAATAATACCCTTTCCATGCTCAGTAGTATTGAGCGGGTCACTGTTAAATCGACGTTCGAAAGCCATTTCCATACCTTCTTGATAGCGTTTAAATGCTTTGTCACAAAACGTCTGGTTCTGTACTTTAGTTGGATATTTAGTAGGATAATGTATATTTTGCCCAGTTAACACTTTCTGGTCATCATTGGACTTTGATATTGTAAAGATATCACGAACCACTGCATTCAAGTCCTCAGATCCGATACCTCTTGCAACTTGAAGGACTTTATTAATACTACCATCTTCATTGTATAAAGTGGTTAGCGTTGTTTCTTTTGCCGGACCAACGGGCATGTTATAACGGCATAACGAAAACTGTTGATTCTTCATGCGTCCCTTCTTGAAACAACTCTTATGGTGCTGTCCAGAGAAGAATAATGTTAGATAGAAACACAACGACAACAGACCAGATATTACCTTGAACTTATGCGCATGGGTTAACTCGATTCCAATATCAAGGCGCAAGATAGTAAACATATACTCAGCATCATCTTCTGATATGGCAAAGTCAGGAATAAAATCTGGTTTTGAAATACCCATAATGATATATTTCATGTACAGCTCATGCCGATGTCGAGGGAGATTTTTAGGTAGAATATCAGGAAACGGAAACGAACATTCCGATGAGATAATGTTTTTGACTTCTGTGTATAATTGGTCTTTGCTCGACTCAAAACCACCTACATATAGAATACGTAACAAAATTTCACGACAGCTATTTCGAAGCCGTCTAGATGTAAATCCGCATCCACATTCACAACATGTCCCAATTATAGGTTCAAAAGAAACTAAACTTGTCCGGCAAATGAATGGAATGGGACTTGACGAGATGAATCCACCAACGCATGACGGGCATTTCAATAATTCAGGTTTAACTTCATCTACAAACAAATCCAAAAGAGGATAACTTCCAATTAAATGTTCATTGACGTATTCACAGACTTTAGTATTGTAATGATGATCATTTTCTTCATCAGTAGAAGTTTTTGGGAACTTTGTTAACCAAACTAACATATGCCCATGTAAACATGAAGTTATCGCGCCTTGGGCTTCAACAGGAATTACGAAAGCCTCAACAACTCCAATTTCACCTCCGCCATCAAAGCTACAATGGTTTTGAACATCCCAACCAAGATAAATAGGAATTACATATTCGTCGAGAAACTTTTGAAAATGAATAGCTGACATAACTGGATCTTTCGAAGCAGCTTTGCGTATGTCATGTTGCGAAGGGAAATTAGGATCACGCCAATTGTGCAACTGTTCAAATGATACACCATTAAGATGACCAGAGTGATAAGCAATCCATCCCGAAACACTGTCTTTTGGCGTAAACGATATCATTCCATGTGGTTTCCCTTTCCGATCATATATAGCATCAACATATCGGGACATGCCTTCACGTTCTTCTCTACTGCAGAATGTCATAGTTGAGCTACGAGCAATAACATCCATAATATTAACTGCACTTTTTTGACCATCAGTAAGCTCATCAATCCGATCCTCTCCCAACATACATTGAGACTTCTTCAATGATGAATGCTGAATCGCGAATTTTATATCATCAGGAGAAATAGATATCGCATCGTTAATCAATGTCGGATTTTGTTTTATTCTCAAATGTACGTTCAAATGTAATTTATACCTCGCTAGTTCATCAAACATATAGAACACGAACGTTCGTGATTGTGCGAGAGTCCGATCCCCAAGTAACAAATATCGCTGAAAAGCTTTTTGTCTTGGTACAGATATCTGTCTCTTTGAATTAGGGGTACCGCAATTATATGGAAATTCTCTCACAAACGTAGCTCCAAAAAATTTTTGATCTTTATTATCAGCAAAGTTCGATTTATTTTTCACGAGAAAATGTTTTAACTGTTCAACAACTCCGATGTCACCATCAGTTACACCTAACATCATTTCAGAACTAAGATCAAAGTAAGCTGTATTGCTTTCTGATACCGAGTTCGCAGCTCCGGGACGGTCACCACATGACCATATTTCCTTCAATAAAACGCCATTATCTTCGTCATCTGTCACAAGATTACTCAGAATACGTTCTTCATTTTTATCTCCTATGAAAACTGGTTCATCGATATCATCATAAGAACTCGAATTTTTTCGAAGCCAATTAAGTATTTCATGCAGCAAATATCTGCGACATCGAACCCACTTTTTGTTTAATAGATCTTTAGTTTCCAATGACGCATTTGAGTATATTACCATGATATCACAAACATCGAGATCACGAGGCAACTTCTCAGTAGCTCCCATCTTGGCCATCCTTGTTACAATATGACTACTTAAAATTTTGTTCTTCTCACCTGCCACCATCATAGACGAGAAATTTAACGATCCTCTGACAACCATCTTAATCTCAGCTTCACTTGCATCTTCGAATTGTTCAGGCCAACACCCTGTAGCCCATCCATTAGCGTAAGCAGCCCACGGGGGCTTATTTAATGTATCTGATCCTTTCTGTATTGAATCACGACATTCGAAACAAAAGCGAAGAGTCACGTCACACTGCGTGGCGTTAAACACCACGCCACGGAAATCTAATGGTATAGATGAAAGTTTTTCGAATCTAGCACCAAGACGACGATTCAAGTCATAACATAAACGAACACCATCTGGAACGTTCTCATTATATTGTAGACGCGTGAGAATCCTATTCAAAAAATTGTAATTTCCATGATAATGTATACTCTTCGACACAGTGGAATATAAATAAATTTCATCACTTGAGATCCCAGGAGTTAATCTTCCACAACATGCACATACTAGCATTTTTCGCCTTCCAACGTCGAAATACGATTCTTTTGTAGGTTGGACACTATGCGTTTTTTTTGACGAATCTTTTGTATGTGGTACATTTTGCGATTTTGAACGAATGCCTCTTCCAAACTCACAGTTGGAACCTGTAGGTTTAGGATGTCCTTTAATAGGATTTTTGCACTTACTACATACCTTTTCTTTTGTAAGCTCACAATTTACACCTATTGGATGCGGGTGTCCTGTAATAGGTCTGTGACATTTGGAACAGGACTTTTCACGTTTCGTCATAAAAGCAACCTATTAAGACAAGCATAGATATCAGTAAATAACGATATATGAAATAATCAATTACTATACTTACATGATCTGCGCTTTCATCACCGCTAGATAAACAAAAATCTGAATCTGAATCACAAGGTTGGTCTTCATATTCAAAATACTCGTCCATATTATTTTCAGAATCAGAGTCCACACATTCGTTGCTTGTGTCACTCTTACAATCAACACCGCATGTACCTCCTTGTGACTTATTAATCAGGTCGTTACTCCTGAATTCCACCTCACTCTTGAACAATGTAGCTCCATTTTTCAACTCTGACATATCCCACTCCTCTTGATCTTTGTCATCATATACAATTTGCCACAACGGAACATCATCGTGGTCAATCGGAGCCAAGTATTTGGTCACGTTGCCTAAGTACAATTTATTTTCGAATACTTTAGCCACCCTTGTTCCAACAAAATCAGCTAATTCAAGAATTGCATCACTGTCTTCGTTTATATATGTGCCACTTAAATTTTTTCCATATGGCAAACATCCCTTATCGTTTGAGTTCATATCCTCTTCTGAATCATTATTTGTATTACCGATTGTAGGAACGCTCTCCTCCACATCCAATACCAAGCCACATACATCAGCTAAATCAGGAATTTCATCACCGTCATCGTCTATATATGTGCCACTTAAATTTTTTCCATAAGGCAAGCATCCCTTATCGTTTGAGTTCATATCTTTTTCTGAATCATTATCTGTATTTTCGATTGTAGGAACGCTCTCCTCCTCATCCAATATCGAGCCACATACAGCAGCTAAATCAGGAATTTCATCACCGTCTTCATCTAAATATGTTCCACTTGAATTTATTGAATATGAAAATTCTCTCATATCATTTGAGTTCATATCTCCTTCTAAACCATTATCTCCTACTGAACTTTTCTGCTCTTCGTCATCGTCGCAACCAAATGAAATAGGAAACGAAGTGTAGGTCTCAGCATCTTTCCAAATACGACGCTTTTTAACCATACTTTCATCTTCGTTCTTAATATCATCTCTATTTTTTCTCGTCTCTGTCTGCCATTCTGTTCGTGATTCTGGTCGCTTTTTGAAGTAGTTGCCGTATCCTGAATATTCTTGATTAAATAATAAGCCCGTCGTATCAGGGAAAGACCCCTTTATTTTAGTACCTGATGAACATATTTCTACAAAGTTAGTCGCGCTTTTTTAGATTTAGATATGAACTTAATATACATATATATCTTGTCAGTCTCATTGTAGCACAATTCTAATTAGCGTTGCGGCGCATTTAGTACCCTGGCATTTAGTAACCTGGCAAAATTAAGCAACACTGGCGTGTATATAACATCCCTTGTATTTAAATTCGATATAATAAATTGAATCGTAATTAATAAAAGTAATAACGCCATTGTTTCTTTATTATTATTCATCATCACATAAATGATTTTCTGTGCTATTTTGATAAAGTACTCCAGGAACCTTCGGGGATACAATGAGATGAAATACATATCGTTCTGTCCTGACATTCAGGACATCGGTTACAGCAATCGTTGAGATAGGCTTCGAGTGCATCGAAATACACGTTGTAGTCAACACGTGATGATAATGCCAAAAAACAATCGCAGCATAAGTACACACTGTGACCACAAGGAACAAATTTGATTTCATACTCCGCTTTATTCTCACTGTGCCTTCCGCACCATTGAATCACGAATGAAACATCTGTATCATATATGTAAGGTAAATTTGCGTTAAACTCATAAATCATGAGCACCTGTAGAGCTTGAATTTAATGTTCCAATCCTCATATTTCTCACTAAACTTATTTAGCCAGACTTGTTGAGCTTGCTTATCTGATAATTTGTTGCTAAGAAAATCATTTGCATCCATTTCGAACCATTCTCCTTTGCTTTTCTTGTACGCCTCAAAAAGAGATTCAATATGGAAGTTGCTGTCATCGAAAGAAGTAGCATACCAATCCCTACCTTCCCATTTTTCATGATATTTGTTAGTAGGATCGTAGACACTCATGGCTTTAATGTTGAGTACATCTCTTTGGAACTCTCCGCGCTCCGAATATGAATTAAACACTCCGTCTTTCTCTTTCGACAAAACGAATCTCCGTAGATCCATTCCATGCTCATCATGAATTATAACATGCCTGACGGTTAATCCATCAATAATGGCCGTGAATATCACTTCCGGCTTCATGGTAACAAGATTTCCATATACGTTTCCTCCATTATCACATATATTCAATGAGTTGAACTGAATATCCCATCTGTTAAATTTCACATGAATCTTCTCAATCCAGGCTTTTCTGCTTTCATCATCACACAGATTCAATTCATAAAAATTCTTACCACTCATCTCGAACCATGTTCCTTTTGATTTTTTATATGCATTGAATATAATATCGTTTGGGAAGTGACTTGAAGAGACATTCGTAACAAACCAAGGTTTGCCATTCGACGCTTTATGTTTCGATGCTACGAAAACATTCCTTGAATATAGATAAAGTTCTTCTCTTAAATATGCTGACCGCTCCTTAATCGTAGTGAGTTCATTATTTTTACGTTTGTCATTTGCGAGTTTCATCATATCCATTCCATTTTTTTCATAAAAAAGTGCTCTTTCTGCAACACGTTCATCGTCTTTGTTTATCACCAAAAATATAACGTCCGACGAATTTGGTTCCGAATGATTTTGATTTAGAATGCCAAATACGTTGTCTTCATCAATTATCTTCTTCACGTCGACTTCCGGTTTGCTTTGATTTTTAGTTTGCATGATAACGCCTATAATGCCATTAAAGCATGGTCAAGGATATCGACGTCTTCTTCCTCTCTCGCCGTTTCTTATTCGCTCATACTTATCAAACTCACAAAGATTCCATTGTAAATCTTGAATGTTAAAGCTATTGTCTTCCACGAATTTTGGTTCCGAATGTTTGATTAAACTCAGCAAATTCATGAGCTTTCGAGTAAAGAACTTATCAGAAGCTGGTTTGGGCGATTTACCTGACAATAGCATTATATTGTTGAATAAAATCATAACTTATTGACGAAAGCCTTTCAGTATCTTATTGATGTCAAGGAGATGCTTTAATATATTCGCAGATGAAGTGAAATAGAGCTTGCATCGTCGAACCAATTTACAAACACGAAACTCAGATATATATGCTGATATATTGTTCGCAAATATATTGTGAGGATTTAATTTTGATCGTAGCCACGTAGATGTATAAGAGAATATGAGCATATCATTGCCAATTGCTTGAATCATCATCGATACCGCATGTCTCAGCATTTTTTGATCAAAAGAGATGTGATGTAACAAAGAAGATATTCCAATGTTAAGACTTGATTGATGCGTACATATTTGGTAGATCCAAAACTTCGGATTTTCAATGTTTCCGTAGTGTGAGGCGAACGAAAATATGAGATTCAACGTTGGGCCCCTGTTAACCATCATAAGCGCTAAATGGGATAGAGAATACCTTAAATCTACAGGATCATAGGTTTTAAAAATATGGAATCCAACGGCGAATTCTCGACTCCATAGATCACGAATGTCATTAAGAATGCTTTTAGAATGGGCAACATTATCTAAGGACTGAATTATGACAACTAGCTCCATAATCGTTTGTGCATCTTCTATGATATCATAACCTGTAAAAATAAATAAACATTATTATTAAAAAATATCTGTTAAAAGGTGTCTTTATTAAGAAATATTTTTACATACATTTCAAGCCATCATCATAATCATAAATGTAAAATTCGTTTCAACCCACGACGAGCACCAGGTCCCAATGGACTCCATGAATCTATATCGTTAAAAAAAAGAACTACACCAGCCTCTTCCATACATTCATGGACATCAAGCAAAATTTCTTTCGCATAAAAGCCTGTTCCATTGAATCCTTTTATCTTTCGTATGGATTTTATGGTCTTCTTATATGAGTGAGTGTGTAAAGCAACCTTAGCAACCACATGTCTACGTTCCCATAAGTTTTGAAGATCCCTACATATGAGAAAACCTAAGTTAATATCGAAAAGATTTAATATTCATATATTCCATACCTTAGAAAAACATTGTTGTAGACTTCTTCAGCTCTAAAAAGTTTACCCTCCGAATTATAATTGATAATCGTATATGCATTAGTAAAGATATGTCCATATTTACTTCTGTAATCAAGAGCTTTTGATACCATGTTAAGTCCATTATATTTATAGATAAATCCGTTTCGTCTAGAAAACCCAATTGATCCTGTTTTCCTAATAAAACAATAAATGTTATTTAATAATATGCACCATAGATATCAAGACATACCTGTAGACGCCACAATTAAAAATAAGACTCGCTATTTTCTTTTCGTTCATACCATAGATCTTTAAATCCTTTAGAAAAAACCATCTATATTAAAAAAGGAAAAGATGCCAGATGAATCGTTTTAAATACCTCTATAGTATGAGCACATAACTCGGCCACAACATATATAGAGCCAGGATCCATACTCCTTTTTACATTTGTAAATCTGAAGTTTTTTATAATGGGATCCGTAACATTTACACCGTTTTGAACGTTGATCCTATTTTTCATGTACTTCATAATCGGTTTGATATCGACTCGTGACACCTCTTTCGATTTCCACAACATGGACATTGCGAATCGTCCATAACTTGAAATGCATATCATGCAATGCACATCTCTACTGAAATCTAAATTAAAATATACGATGGTGATGACGTATCAATAATAAAATAATACCTTTAGTTTCACTCGACTTGTTGTTGATTTTGACGTACTCCTTCATCGATACACCTATAATAGTAATGACGCATCAGCATTGGCATATTAATGGTAATTAATAATAAAAATACCGTCTTCTTCATCAGACATGGCTTTTTCAGTAAAAGCATTTTTCGCAAGATTACGGCAGATACCTGTAACACATAATAACATTTAGAAATTATTATGTATTAAAATCGAAAATAAATTTTATAAACACAAGACCCATGGATTCACTTCAAGTATAAGATTAATAAATAGCCATATCCATATTCTTATTATTCACCCCAGCAATAACATTCATGATGAAATTCGCTCTTTCTACATCAATAGCAGAAACCGATGATTCAAATGTATATAATTTCACTTCCATTCGTTTGTTGCTTTGTCTCGTTGTTTGCATGTCAACTTCATAAAAATGTCATGTGTTCCTCTCCAGTGATACAAGTCTTCTGCGATAAACGACGCAACCTTCTCTCCTTTATACGTCAACAACTCTAAGTTATGTTCGATATCTTTGCCACACATAGCAATCGAATCTTTGATCGTCATATCACTTCTTACTAGAGGGTTTAATCCCGCATCTTTGAAGTCGATGTAATCAATATTGAAAATTCGTGTCAAGTTCTTCCAATGGTCACTCATTACTATCCCATGATAAAACTGCCAAGGGATTGGTAAGTATACAATTCCACCAGCTTTGATATGTGAAAATGGATAATTGCGTTCAGCGAGTATCAATATGTTTTTCAGTAAACCGAATTTGTGACTGCCATAATTGGTCAATGTCCAAGTATCTGGCATCCACATATAATCTAGGATAATCTCCGTAATACATCTTTCCAAATTATGCTGTTTCACATGTGAATTGAGGTCACCAATAAAATATTTCGATGCAAAGTTACACCGCAGAAATTTTGATGATTCTTGAATAGATTCCACGACACTAACGGAGACTCCCACAGAATCGTCGCCCCAGAGGTTAGAAAGACGAAGCGTATCTCTAAAAACTGAAGATTCATGTATATCTCCTCCAACTTCTTCGCTAGCATAAGTCATACCAAATGCAAGTCTCATGCCGGCGCTTAGCTCTGATGACAACGACAACGTCCATATTAAAGAGAAAAATATATATCCAAAAAACTATAAAACTCAAATATAATTATAATAAAATAGTATGATTACGTAATTTAATTTTATTTATATTTATTTATCAAAATCAAGTTTCTATGCCGTCTATTCAAGGTTTGTTTTAGAAGGGCTTCCAATCTCCGTACAATCCTTCCCGCAGGGATGAAAACCTACTAGACGCGTCTGTTATCCTTAATAATTATTTCTTTATCAGGAATCACTTTTTGATGTTTGAAACATCATACCAGAGCAAATATAGCTCCACGGCCATATACTATACTATGACTATCCCTTATATTAAGTCGATATAGTGCAATACACATATATTTAATTAGTATTATAACTATATCTGTCTCTTATACACATCTGACGCTGCCGACGAATAGAGAGGTGTAG
>OLGU01000268.1_pt1 | contig 13642 bp, 15 predicted proteins | sample 1609281 | NCBI WGS metagenome assembly OLGU01 (sample SAMN05416705, study PRJEB24817) | seawater metagenome | isolation source: Sea water | place: Canada:Atlantic | collected 2013-07 | reverse complement strand
TCTACACCTCTCTATTCGTCGGCAGCGTCAGATGTGTATAAGAGACAGGCATAAACGGGTCCAATTAAGCTTCCTCTACCAACCTCATCAACACCTGCTAAGATTTTCATTAAATGGATAGTTTTAGTTCTAAGATTTTTTGTTTAATCTTTTTTAAGTCATCCCATGAATGTTTTTTATTTTCAGGAGCTCTTAAAAGATAAGAGGGGTTAAAAGTTATGATAACGTTGTAACTTGTATTCTTGACAATTACTTCCTTCCATTTTCCTCTCTCAATAGAAATTTTACTATTTAAACCTGTTAAAGATTCCATAGCAGTACTACCCATAAGAATTATTATTTTAGGATTTATTATTGAAATATGTTTTTGTAAAAATTGAGAATATCTTTTAATTTCTGTAGAGTTTGGCTTTCGATCTTCAGGGGGCCTAAAGTTTACAGCATATGTTGTATAAATATTTTGTTTTTCAATATTTATTGCAATTAGCATTTTTTTTAAAAGATCTCCTACCTCACCCATAAAAGTTAATCCGGAGTTATCTTCTTCAACACCTGGGGCTTCACCAATTATCATTATTGGGCTATTAATATTTCCATCTCCTAAAACCATCTTTTTTGAATTATTCTTTAAGTTACAATCACTAATTGAGTTTATTTGTTCTTTAAGATCCTCAAGCTCTTTAACTTTATCTATTTTTTGAATATTCAGATCTTTTTTTAAATCATTACTAGTATTTTTTAGTCTATTGATTGGGTTTTCATCAAAAATAAAGTCAGATCCAGTAGAGTTTAAAAACTCAGAGTCAAAATTCGTTTTTTGATTTATTACTTTTTTAGACATAGAATGGCCAAATGTTGGTAAAGTTTTTTAAATTATTTTTAATATTATTACTTTATCAGAGTCCATTATACTCAAAAAATACCAGTTTAAACGATTTTAATGCGAGGTATTTGTCTAATTATTTTTCAGGAATTGTAGCTTATGAAAATCTAGATAATACGGAAGCTTTAAAATTTTTTAATTCATCAAAAATATTAATAAAACAGCATGACGCCTATCTTGAGAGGTATGTATTTTCTTTAGTGCTTGATGGCAAAGTTAAGAAAGCAATTAATCAAGTTAAACAGAGCTCAACAAAAAATAACTCTGACTTTTTTCAGGCTAATCTGTTACTGGCAGTTGATAGTTTAAAGAAAAAAAACTTTAAAAAAAGTAAAGTTTATATCGATAGATCATATGAATTTATTAACAATGATAGGCTTTCCCTAATCATTGCAGAAACCTTCAAACAATATTTATCAGTTTTTGAAGAAAAAAAATTAATGAAGCAAAAAAATACGTTTGGAAATTTTTCATTTATTAACGAAGTTTTTCAACGATGTTATTTAAATGATAAAGATACTGAGAGATATTTTAATACATTAATTAATTCACAAAACGATGCTGATTATTCAAGGTATACATTTTTTTTGATCAGTTATTTAATCGAGAATGATAATTATGATAAGGCAAAAAAAGTTACTAATAATTTTGATTATTTAAATTCATCAGTATTAATTTCTCAAGGTAAAAAATGGATAGAAGATAAAAACTTAGGTAATTTTCAAGATATTTTCTTATGCACTAATTCGAATGACATCGTTAGTGAGCTATTTTTTCTAATAGCAAATCTCTATTCATCTCAGAATGATTATGAGAAATCAAATTTTTACTTAAACATAGCAAACTATTTAAATCCTAAATTTATTTTCAATTTGTCTCTATTAGCTGAAAATTATTATTTGAATGATGATTATTCCAATACATTAAAAACTCTCAAAGTATTTGATAAAAAGCATGAATTTTATTATTGGTTTAAGTTAAAAAAAGAGTCTCAAATTATTTTAAAAAAGTCTGATCAAGAAACATCTCTAAATTTTATCAATGAAAAATTTAAAGAAATTAAAAACCCAAATAAAAAATTTTTATTTGATATTGCAAATATGCATAAAAATGCAAAAAGATATATTGAAGCGATAAGTTTTTACGATCAAATACTTTTAAAAATGGACGTTAATTCTGACTTATACGCTGAAATATTATATAGGCGTGGAGGAAGTTATGAAAGATCTGGAGATTATATAAAAGCAGATAAAGATTTATTAAAATCTCTAGAAGCCAACCCAGATGATGCTTATGTTTTAAATTATTTAGCTTATTCATGGCTGGAAAGAGAACATAAAATTGAAACAGCTCTTAAGATGCTTGAAAAAGCTTATGCAGCCAGAAGCAACGATCCATATATTATTGATTCAATCGGTTGGGCATATTACTTGGTTGAAGAATATGAGAAGGCAGAAAATTTTCTTAAAAGAGCAGTTGAATTAATGCCTCAAGATCCAATAGTTAACGATCATTATGGTGATATTCTTTGGCAGCTGGATAGAAAAATTCAAGCAAGATATTTTTGGCAAGCTGTTTTAAATTTAGATGAAACAGAAGATACCATGAAAGAAACTATTAAAAATAAATTAATAGAGGGATTAAAAAATTCCTAAATTATGAATAGTTTTAAGATAAAGTCTTATGCAAAGATAAATTTAGCTCTAAACGTTACTGGAAAAAAATCAAAGCTTCATAATATTGAAAGTTTAATTTCTTTTATTGATTTACATGATTCAATCACACTAAGAGAAAGCAAAATAAAACAGCATAAAATAAATTTTTTTGGAAAGTTTTCTAAAAATATTAGTAAAATTAATACCATTTCAAAATTGCTAAAAATTTTAGATAATAAAAAACTTTTAAATAATAAAAAATTTGAAATTAAAGTTATAAAAAATATACCCCAAAAAGCAGGAATGGGAGGTGGGTCCATGAATGCTGCCAGTCTATTAAATTTTTTTATTGAAAAAAAAATAATTAAATTAAAAAAAAGTGAGATAAGAAAAATAAGTAATGAAATAGGATCAGATGTTATCTTAGGTATAAAGCCATCATTTGCTATTCTTTTATCTAATGGAGATATTAAAAAATATAAAAATAAAATTAAATTTCATATATTAGTTACGAAACCTAACTTTGGATGTTCTACAAAATATATTTATTCTAAAGTTAATTCATTCTCCAAACCACAATTCAACCCTCCTAAACAGAAACTATTTGAAGCAAAATATTTAAAAAATTTAGACAATGATCTTGAAAAGGTTGCCTTAAATAAATATCCAGAACTTAAAAGAATTAAATCCTACCTCAGTGGTTTACCCAATGCTCTATTTGCTAGAATGTCTGGATCAGGATCCTCAATAGTGGCTTATTTTCATTCCAAAAAGGCCTGCAAAAAAGCCTGCAGTCAATATAAACGAAAATTTAATAGCCACTGGTGTATTGAATCAAAAACTATATAATTTTTTTTTTTTGTGATATATGCAACTAATATTGGCCCATGGTGAAGTGGTATCACATCTGTTTTTGGTACAGAGATCCGAGGTTCGAATCCTTGTGGGCCAGCCATATATGAATAACTTATTAGATAAAATTTTTTTTAGATCTCAAAACCTTAATCACATAAATTTAGGCTTCAAAAATATTAAAAAAGAAACAGAGGTTTCAAAAATATTTGAAGCAATTCATTCATACACTAGCAATAGTGAAATCCGTTATGTTGGTGGATGTGTAAGAAAGATTATCAATAAAGAAAGATATGACGATATAGATTTAGCAGTAAATTTAAATCCAAAAGAGGTATGTGAGGCTCTTACTATAAAAGGCATAAAATATTACGAGAGTGGAATAGAACATGGAACAATTACAGCGTTAATTAATGACATAAAGTTTGAAATTACATCATTAAGAAAAGACGTTGATACAGATGGACGACACGCAAAAGTAGAGTTTTCTGATAGTTGGAAAGATGATGCTTCTAGAAGAGATTTTACTATCAATTCTATTTATGCTGATATTGAAGGAAGTTTATTTGACCCATTTGATGGAAAGAAAGATTTAGAAAATGGAAAAATTAATTTCATTGGAAATGTAGAAACAAGAATTAAAGAAGATTATTTAAGAGTGTTAAGATATGTTAGATTCTTTCTTAGTTATTCCAAACATAGTCATGACCCAAAAGTCATTAAAGCAATTAAAAAAAACCTAAGTGGTGTTTCAAGTATTTCCTCAGAAAGATTAATAGATGAATTTCAAAAACTATTAAAATCAGATGGTTTTCTAAAGCTAACTAAGGATAAGGATTGTTTAGAGATTATAAATCTTATTTTTCCACAAATAAAAAACATTTCTCTATTTAATAAAATGAATGGCTTTGCAAAAAAAAACTTTCTTGAAGTGGACTTTATTTTCTTATTATCTTTAATGATTATTGATGGAACTGATAATGTAGATTACTTTATTTATAAATTTAATTTATCCAAAAAAGATCAAAAAAGACTTATATTTTTAAATAAGTTTAATTTAGAAAAAAATACTAGCCAAACTTTTTCAGAAAAAAATTTGAATAAGGTTTTTTATTTTAATGGTAGAGAGGCATTATTAGATGTTCTTTATTTTAAGATTTTTAAATCCAAAAAAGTAGACAATAAGTTAATTAAATTAATTGAAATTTTTAAAAAAAAAGAAATGCCTGTCATGCCATTTAAAGCTAGTACTTTGATGGAAAAATATCAAGTTCCTGAGGGAAGAGAGCTGGGACAGAAGTTAAAAGCAATAGAAGTGGTCTGGACTAGTAATGATTTCAAAATTTCAGATAAAGAAGTTCAAAAAATAGTAAGTAATTAAACGTACTTTACGTCTTTAATTTCAAAGTTTTTTACACCTGCGGGAGTTTTAATTTCAACTAAATCATTTTTGTTTTTCCCAATTAAACCTCTACCTATTGGTGATTGAAAAAATATTAGTTTTTTTTGAAGGTCAGCCTCATCTCTTCCAACTATTTTATAGGTAATTTTTTCTTCAGTATCTAAATTTTCTAAATCTACAGTTGAGCCAAAGATGACTTTTCCATTATTACTCATTTTTGTAACGTCAATTACATTTGCTCTTGCGATATTATCATTAATCTGAACTATTCTTCCTTCATTATGTGATTGTTCTTCTTTTGCAGCATGGTATTCAGCATTCTCTTTCAAATCTCCATGTGATCTTGCTTCAGATATTGCAGCTACTATCTGTGGACGTTTTTTCTCTTTTAAAAAAATTAGCTCTTCTTTTAAAACTTCAAGTCCGGCAGTTGTTATTGGTTCTTTTTCCATTTTAATTCCATTTTGCTATTGGAGGTAAAGACATTAATATTCCCTCAACATTGCCGCCTGTTTGTAAACCAAATTTTGTTCCTCTATCGTATAGTAAGTTAAACTCAGCATATCTACCTCTTTTAATATACTGTATCTCCTTTTGTTTTACAGTCCATTTCTTTTTGTATTTCAATTGTATTATAGAGTTAAATAACATTTGAAAAGTAACTCCAAGATCTGCTACAAATTTAAAGTCTTTCTCCCAATCATTTTTTTTGTAATCAAAAAAAATACCACCAATTCCTCTTGTTTCTTTTCTATGTGGTAAATAAAAATATTCATCACACCACTTTTTATATTTTTTATAGAATTTTTTATCATGTCGATCACACATTTTTTTTAATTCACTATGAAGGAAGCTTTTTTCCTTAAGATCTTGAATGCAAGGAGTTACATCCATACCACCACCAAACCATCCATGCGTTGTATAGATAAACCTTGTGTTAAAGTGAATTGCTGGAACATGAGGGTTTTTCATATGCATTACAACAGAAATTCCTGACGCCCAAAAATTTCGATCTTTAGAAGCACCTGGGATTTTTTTGCTCATTTCTTTTGAAAACTTTCCTTGCACTTCTGAAAAATTTACACCAACTTTTTCAAAAATCTTACCATTTTTTAAAATTCTAAACTCTCCACCTCCTTCATCTTTAATTTCACTTCTATTCCAAGTTTTAGATTTAAACTTTAATTTCTTACCTTCTAGTTTTTCAATGTCGTTACAAATTGTGTTCTGCAACAATTTAAACCAATTAGAAGCAAGTTTTTTTTTAATTTCTTTATCCATTATTTATTAAAGTTAGTTTGTCTTAAATTTTCTGAGAGAATTATAGCAACTGAAGAGGCTATATTTAAAGATCTTTTATTGTCCATCATGGGTATTTTTAACCTATACTTAATTGAATTATGAACATGATCTGGTACACCAGCGCTTTCTCTTCCAAATAGCAGTGTATCATTACCCTCAAATTTGAAAGCAGTATAAGTGTCTGATGATTTAGTTGTTAACAATATTACCCTCTCATTCTTTTTTGATTTAAAAAACTCATCTGAACTTTGATAAAATTTTATCATTTTTTCATCCATGTAATCCATCACAACTCTTTTAAATCTTTTATCACTGAATAAAAAACCACATGGCTCAATTATTTCTAAATCAGCACCCAGACACGCACATGTTCTAATAATTGCTGCTGTATTTTGAGGAATATCAGGTTCATATAAGGCTATTTTAGGTCTCAAATTCATGTTTTATGTGTCATTGTTTCAGTGGAAAAAAAACTTTTTTCTTATATGAAATCATATATTAGATAACAATATACAAAAAATAAAAGATGTCTGAAAAAAAACCTGAAAGAAGAGAATTTTTATTTACTGCCTCGTATGCTGTAGGAGCTGTTGGGGTAGGAGCGGTTGTTTGGCCACTAATTGATCAAATGAACCCAGATGCCTCTGTTAAAGCATTAGCTAGCACAGAAGTTGATGTAAGTTCAGTTCAATCTGGAAAAACAATCACTGTACTTTGGAGAGGAAAACCAGTTTTTATCAAAAGAAGAACTCCTGAAGAAATAGCTGAAGCAAGAGCTGTAAAATTAGAAGATTTAAAAGATCCTCAAAAAGATGAGGATAGAGTAAAGGATCCAGAATGGTTAGTTATGGTGGGGGTTTGTACTCACTTAGGCTGTGTACCTTTAAATGACAAAGGTGATTATAATGGATGGTTTTGCCCCTGTCATGGTTCACACTACGATATTTCTGGAAGAATTAGAAAAGGTCCTGCTCCAACAAACATGGAAGTTCCAAAATATGAATTTGTCAATAGCAACACAATTAAAATTGGATAATAAATAATTATGAGTGATCACGAGTACGTCCCCAGTTCAAAATTTGGAAAATGGTTTAATGACAGGCTTCCACTTTTATCACTTGCTAGTCATTTAACTGATTACCCAACACCTAAGAATTTAAATTATTGGTGGACATTTGGTGGGATTTTAACTTTTTGTTTAATTACACAAATCGTTACAGGTTTAACTTTAGCAATGCACTACATTGCTCATGCTGACATGGCTTTTGAAAGTGTTGAGCATATCATGAGAGACGTAAACTATGGTTGGTTAATAAGATATATTCACGCAAACGGTGCTTCAATGTTTTTCTTAGCAGTCTATATTCATATATTTAGATCTTTGTTTTATGGATCATATAAATCTCCAAGAGAAATAATTTGGATTATTGGAATAATAATTTACCTTTTAATGATGGCAGCAGCATTTATGGGTTATGTTTTACCATGGGGTCAGATGAGTTTTTGGGGAGCAACAGTTATTACAAATCTTTTTAGTGCAATACCTTTAGTGGGTGAAGGAATAGTTAATTGGTTGTGGGGAGGTTATTCTGTAGATAACCCAACTTTAACAAGGTTTTTCACGTTACATTACTTAATACCATTTTTAATCTTGGGCTTAGTTGTCCTTCATATTTGGGCTTTGCACGTTCCTGGAAATAATAATCCAGTAGGAATAGATGTTAAAAAGCCTTCTAAGGATACAGTACCATTCCATCCATATATTGTGATCAAGGATGGCTTTGCATTATTAATGTTTATGATTGTATTTGCATTTTTTGTTTTCTATTCACCAAATATTTTAGGGCATGCAGACAATTATATAGAAGCAAACCCGATGGTTACACCAGCTCATATAGTTCCTGAGTGGTATCTATTACCTTTTTATGCAATCCTAAGGTCAGTTCCTGATAAATTGATGGGAGTAGTTGCGATGCTGTCAGCAATTTTAATTTTAGCAGCACTGCCTTGGTTAGATACTTCAAAAATTAGATCAGCAGTATTTAGACCTCTTTACAAGCAATTTTATTGGATACTGGTAGTGGATGTATTAGTTTTAGGTTACGTGGGTGCTATGCCAGCTGAAGGACTTTACTTATTGATTGCTAGGGTTGCCACAGCTTACTACTTTATTCATTTTTTAATAATCTTACCGGTATTAGGATTTAAAGAAAAAACTATACCTTTGCCTCTAAGCATTACAGAGCCAGTACTTGGAGGGATGCCAATGGCATCAGCTGTTAAAAAAAAAGAAAGTTTAAATTAATTCAGTGAAAAATATTTTTAAAATAACTTATTTAATAGTCTTTATTTTAACTGGAGCAATCCAAGCTAATACAGCGGAAAAAGTAGATCTTTTAAAAACAGATTGGAGCTTCAAAGGTCTTTTTGGTAAATTTGACAGAGGTTCGCTTCAAAGAGGATATCAAGTTTATACTGAGGTTTGTGCGTCGTGCCATTCAATGAAATACGTAAGTTATAGAAACTTATTTGAGCCAGGTGGACCAGAGTTTACTGAAGAGCAAGCAAAAGCTATAGCTGCAAGTTTTGAAGTTACAGATGGACCAAATAATGATGGTGAAATGTTTATCAGACCAGCAAAATTATCAGATAAATTTGTCATGCCGTTTGAAAATGTTAAAGCAGCACAAGCAGCAAATGGAGGGGCTTATCCACCAGACATGTCTGTACTAGCAAAAGCTCGAAGTGGTGGGGTTGATTATATTTATTCAGTACTTTTAGGTTACGAAGATCCACCCAGTGGTGTAACGCTTGATGATGGGGTTTACTATAATAAATATATGTATGGTAATAGAATTAAGATGTCACAACCGTTAATGGATGATGCAGTAGAATATAGCGATGGTACTACAGCATCAAAAGAACAAATGGCAAAAGATGTTACGACATTTTTAATGTGGGCTGCAGAACCACATTTAGAAGCAAGACATAAAATGGGCTTTAAGGCTATTTTATATTTAATTATTTTAACTATTCTAGTTTACTTTAGTATGAAGAAAATTTGGTCACGTATTGAATCTGAAGTTTAATATATCACCATCTTTGACAATATAATCTTTTCCTTCAAGTCTCATTTTTCCATTTGTTTTAGAACTTAACCAACCATCGTTAGCTATGAAGTCTTCATAAGCAATTGTTTCAGCTCTTATAAAGCCTTTTTCAAAATCAGTATGAATTTCACCAGCTGCTTTTGGTGCAGTGCAATTTTTTTGGATAGTCCAGGCTCTAGTTTCTTCAGGTCCAGATGTAAAATAAGTATCTAGCTCTAAAATATTGTAACCCTTTTGAATTAGCATGTTTAAGCCAGTTCTTTTTAAACCAATCATTTCCATATAATTTTCTTTTTCTTCATTTTCTAATTGATTTATTTGGTTCTCAATATCAGCTGAAACTATTAAGGTATTTTTTTCACCAAATTTATCAATAAAAGCTTGTGTATATTTATTTCCATTTTGAACACTTGCTTCATCAACGTTACATACAAAAATTTTAGGTTTTAAAGACAATAAACCACTTTGGTTTATTAATTTTTTGTCAAATTGCTCATAAAGTATTTGAATATCTTTAGAATTATTTATGCAGTCAGAAGCAATTTCTAATATCTTTAATTGTTCCTCATCTACATTTTTCTTATTATTTTTTTCCAATCTTTTTTGTATTGATTCAAGGTCTGCCAACATCATTTCTGTTTCAATAATTTCTAAATCTCTGATTGGATCAACAGTTGGGTTCACATTTTGAATATCATCAGAGTCAAAACATCTGATCATATGTATGACTGCATCGACTTCTCTTATATGAGATAAGAATTTATTTCCTAAGCCTTCACCTTTAGAGGCGCCCTCTACTAGTCCAGCTATATCCACAAACTCAATAGTGGTATTAATTTTTTTTTTGGATTTTGATATTTCTACCAATTTATCTAGTCTTTCATCTGGTACAGGAACTACACCAACATTTGGTTCTATCGTACAAAAAGGGAAATTAGCAGCTTGTGCCTTGCTTGAATTTGTAAGTGCATTAAATAATGTAGATTTACCAACATTAGGTAAGCCAACAATTCCACACTTAAAACTCATTACTTGTTATTTACAGTGCTTGAGAATAAATCTAATTTTTTATCAATTAATATAGCCATTGAATCAATAATATTTTTAGTAATTTTTTCTAGTTGTATCATTTCATCTTCATCAAAATCTTTTAATACATGGTCTGAAACATCAGCTTTAGTTTTGGGTCTTCCAATTCCTATTCTTACTCTTGAATAATCTTTACCAATAAATTTATCAATAGACTCGATTCCATTATGTCCTGCACTAGATCCTGCAAATTTTGCTTTTACTTTTCCAAACTCAAGGTCAAGGTCATCATGGAAGACAATCACATCTTCAGCATCAATTTTGAAGTATTCAATTAATTCCCTTATACAAATTCCAGAGTTATTCATAAAGGTTAAAGGTTTTATTGCATAAACCTTTTTATCTTCAATATTACCCGTAGTTAACAATCCTTTAAATTTTGGTTTTTGTTTAGACAGACCAAATTTTTGATTAAGAGCATCAATTAATTTGAAACCAATATTGTGTCTGTTGTTTTCGCTATCGGGTGTTGGATTTCCTAAGCCTACAAATAAAAGCATATTTTTTTTAAATCGTATCTAGGAGTCTTCACTATAATAAGTTGATTATTTTTTTTCTTCAGTGGCTTTTTTTTCATCGCCATCTTTTTTATCACCTTCAGCTGCTGGTGCTGCTTCTTTACCATCTTCTGTTGCTGCTGCTTCTTCAGCTTCAGCTGGTTTTTCTGGCTCTTTCATAACTGTAGGCGCTGCCAATGTTGCAATTACAAAATCTCTTCCAATAATAGTTGGTGTAACACCTTCTTCTAGTTTAACTGAAGATATTTTGAAACTTTCTCCAATATCCACTCCATCTAAATCAATAGTTATTGCAGATGGTATTTTTTCACTTGGGCATTTTAATTCTATTTCTCTTCTAACAATGTTTAGTACTCCACCTCTTTTTAAGCCTGGTGAAGTTTCATGGTTAATAAATTCTACAGGTACTTCTATTCTAATTTTTACACCTGGGACAACTCTAAGAAAATCAATATGAGTTGGCTCATCTGATATTACGTTATAAGTAATTTCTCTTGGTAAAACATTTTGAGGCTTACCATCTAAATTAAGAGTTATTATATTTGATAAGAAGCTTCCTTTTTCTATTAAAGATTTTAATGTTTTTTTTAATACAGCAACTTTTTGATTTTGATCTGGTCCCCCATAAACTATACCAGGGATATTTCCAGCCAATCTAAGAGAACGAACATCTCCTTTTGACTTAGTGTTTCTAGTATTTGCATCAAGTGAATTCATAAAAAGATGGCTTTTAGCCCAAGTTTCTTAATAACTCAAGATAATTATTTAAATAAATCAGATACAGATGTTGAGTTAGAGATCCTTTTAATTGCCTCACCCATAAGGGCTGAAATAGGCAAAACTTCTATATTTTTAACATTTTTAATTTTATCATGATTGTCAATTGTGTCTGTTACTACCAGTTTTTTAATAACTGATTTTTTAATTTTATCTACTGCCTCTCCACTTAAAACTCCGTGGGTAATATAAGCATAAACTTCTTTAGCACCTCTATCCTTTAAAGCTTTCGCAGCGTTTACTATAGTTCCACCTGAATCAATTATGTCATCAACTATAATACAAGTTTTCCCCTTAACATCTCCTATGACATTCATAACTTTGGATTGACCTGGTTTGGGTCTTCTCTTGTCCACAATAGCAAGTTCTACATTTAAAATTTTACCAAGTGCTCTCGCTCTTTCAGTTCCACCAACATCTGGTGCAACACAAATAATATTTTTACTTTTGATATTTTTTTTAGCATGTCTTGCAAAAATTGGTGTAGCAAATAAGTTGTCTACAGGAATGTCAAAAAAGCCCTGAATTTGTCCAGCATGGAGGTCTACAGTAACGACTCTATCAGCACCTGCTTTGGTAATTAAATTAGAAACAAGTTTTGCAGAAATAGAAGTTCGAGGTACTACTTTTCGATCTTGTCGTGCATATCCAAAATAAGGAATGACAGCAGTAATATTTTTTGCCGAAGATCTTTTTAAAGCATCAATGCAAAGTAGTAATTCCATTAAGTTGTCATTTGCAGGTGATGAAATAGACTGAATTATAAAGATACTATTACCCCTAATGTTCTCATTAATTTCTATATAAATTTCTCCATCAGAAAACTTTTTTATACTTGAATTCACAAGCTTAGTTTTTAAATATTTTGCAATATTTTTGCTGAGAGGTTTATTGCTGTTTCCAGTTAATAATTTCATGAGATATTATCAATTAATCATAATTACAGAAATATTTCTACCATAATCATTCTCATTGCGGCTAATAGATCTTCGTGCGCTAAAAAAACTATTTTTAGGATTAAATGTATCCTTATTAATTATATCAATTTTCTTTATATTTAAGGTCTTTAATTGAGAATGGATGTATTTTTTTAAATTAAAGAAATCTTTATTTTGAATTTTTTTAAAAAATTTTTTATTTTTTCCATCTTTTTTGATGAGTTTTTTAATAAAATCTTTTTTCACCTCATAATTTTTTACAGAAATACATGGCCCAATAACAGCAGTAATGTTTTTAGGGGCGCACCCTTTTTTTATCATAAAATTTAAGGTTTTTTTAATTATCCCTTTGAATGCGCCTTTCCAGCCAGCATGGATTGCTGCAATCATCTTTTCTTTCTCATCATATATTAGTATTGGGGCACAATCAGCAGTTAATATGGCTATAGGAAATTCCTTTTTATTTGTGATTAGTGCATCTCCCTCAAAATTATAATTTTTAAGTTTTAGATTTTTATCTACAAAATGAAATTTATTACTGTGAATTTGCTTAAGTAAGATAATTTTTTTAAGTTTAGTTTTAATTTTCTTTTGAACAATTTGAAGGTTTTTTAAAACATTTTTTTTATTATCTGAAGATCCAGGACCACAATTTAAACTCTTAAAAATACCTAGAGATTTTCCACCCTTTCTATTAAAGAAAGCGTGCTGTAAGTTTTTAAATTTGCTGAGTTTCTTTGACTTAATCAATTTAAAACCCCAATTTAAATTTATTTTTATCTGCTGTTATTAGCATTACTTTAAATAATTCACCCATTTGATTTTTATCTATAAGCCTTTTTATTCTAAAATAAATATCAGCTTTTTCACTAAATAACATTTTCTTGGACAATATTTCTGCTCTTTCAAGAATACCAAGTTTTGTTAAAAACTCACCTTGAGTAGTATTCATTGAGGTAAGTGAGCTTAATTCTTTAACTATTCTATTTATCAAATTGAAACTTAAATTATAAGTAATATCAGAATCACCAAATCCCTCTAGCACATCACAATATTTATGTTTCGATACAGCTTGTAGCTGTCTCTTATACACATCTCCGAGCCCACGAGACAAGA
>OLGU01000259.1_pt1 | contig 14072 bp, 3 predicted proteins | sample 1609281 | NCBI WGS metagenome assembly OLGU01 (sample SAMN05416705, study PRJEB24817) | seawater metagenome | isolation source: Sea water | place: Canada:Atlantic | collected 2013-07 | reverse complement strand
GAAACGACCCTCCTGCACTAGAACGAATTTACCCGGTTTAAGCAAAACCAAGTTGGACGCGATTGAGGCAGATGGAACTGGCTCTGTCCTATACTGTAATTACTTTCCGGTCATATATACTCCCGGATAAAAGCTAACGAAGATCTTGAAAAGACCTTCTATTTGGATGTTTGACCTTGGGCCAATGTTTTGTATCCAGATCACGACTCTTGATTCATGTGACTTATATAATCCACATTGCTGGAAGATGAATCGAAGAGACTTAATGAATAGTCACCCGTGTGTACCTCAAACGGTTGGGATTCTATGGAATCATGAGAGACTAATAAGTTTTCGACTTGTCTTGTTAGTCTTCACCAACTTGGATCGACATTGTTTGGGGCAGGAGCCGTACATGGTCCTCGTATCCACCACAACATCATTAAATGTGCCGGTCAAGCTGAATTTATGTAAAGAACAATATGTTTTTCTAGGCTGCTCAAGGGAAAAACACGAGCATAAACTCCGTCTGTACACTGCACCAGTTATGGAACATCTGAAATATGGGATTCGGGTGACACCATACTGGGTGATCAGTGTAACATCACCGTATGAACTCTATATGTGGAAAGTAATCTTTCTATGTGCCGGGGAAATTTGGTTAGCACGTTTACATCAGGCTATTGATACCAGCTTAAAGTCATACTTACTTACCTGCCTTTCTTGCTGGCAAGCTCAGCTTGCCGCTTTAGTACAACTGAGCAGATATGTTATGATCTCCAGCATCTTATATTCAATACTGTCTTTCATCAAGGTGACGAGTTCGACGATAAGAAGAAGTTGGCTCACGAGTTCGAGCATTACGCTCCCAAGTTCGAGCAGCGCGCTCACTTGGTATACCTCTGCGCCCGAGACTTCTGAGAATATCGAACTGCGGTTACCCACGGAAGACAACCGCAGAATACAGGTGTGTCTCTTTTACTATTATGGTGAAATAAGGACAACTGGTAGATTGTACCCAGCATTCTGCGAATTTCTACTAAAGAGCCATTCTTTCGTTATGAAAGAGTACCCCCTTGGAGATATCATGGTAGTTATCTTCCCGGTTATTAATACCGCCTTTGTCACGACCAAATGCCGAGAGCTAGTCATACTTCAGATGTGGCTATTGAAGATTAGCTTTTACCCGCTTACCGCTAGAATACTTCAGCGATGTGTCACGAGCAGTTCATCTGTACTCGGGCAGGAATACTTTCAAAGATATAATCTATTATTCACTAGAGATTATGTCTGGCTATTTTACAAACTAATGACGAGTCCTTGCGAAGTGGGGAATCTGAGCGTTTGTAAAAGTGTTGATGAGTGTTGTTTGAAACTTGGATATTTCACAGCACAAACAGTTATATATCTTCTCTTCTACTCAAGGTATATCGCTTTGGATATGGACGATCATGATGGTACACAATCTTCTGATGATGCCGACACTGCTCAGTCTCGAGAGTCTGATGATGGATCAAATACACTAGATCAAACTATCACGCCAGCAGTCGACAACAGCATCGAGGCACAAACACTCGGATTCGTGATTAGTATGGGTGCTCAAGATCCGGAACTGATGGGACGACTTGATTCACGTGGTAGACAGTTTGTGGAGGAACTTGTGACGCCTGTTGGCAACCATGGTAGACGTACTGACGATACTCCGCGTATATCCCCAGAATTGGTCGTTACTCCGTTTAGATCTTCAGGTGACTCATCAGCTGTGCGTGGGGCACGTGATGCGATCGAGTGGGCCGCGCGTGCTCACGAGTTTGAAGAGCATCAGCGTGCCAGAGGCATTAGAACTGAGAGTTTAGCGATGGGCGCTTTGGCATCAACTCCCGAAAATCGTGTTCCAGTTGTTATGGCTCAACCTGTGGTGGAACCAACGTTTCATGAACGGGAACATCTTCAGTCTCTACGCAACATGAGAGATCAAAGTCATGCATTGGCTCGTGATTTGGGTGGAATGCGTGAGCAAATGAGGGCAGACGTTGAGCAAAGTGATGTTGAGCTTCAAGATGCTCAAGAACGTTTTGAAGCAGATCGTCAGAGGTTCAGGGAAGAAACACAAGAAGGGCAGCAGCATCGATTGCCATCTAGTCATCACCATTACAGTGGTACACATCGTCGTTCTCATGCGGTGGCAGAAGAACTCCCTTTGTGCGCTATATGTGGTGACCGTACCAACCGACGTGTGTATCAAGATCTGGACCCCAATTCACCAACGTACCAGGAGTGTAGTACGACTTGTTCCCGAAATTGTAGAGATCTGGAGCGAAGAGCTATAGAAGAAGTTGACATGATGGCAAGAGTTCGCTTGTTATCTGACCAAAGAGTAGCAGATGATATATCAACGGTAAGCGGTGAATCGTCGGTAGGAAGTCAACAGCATTCGCGAGTGTCTAGACCGTGTAGGTCCAAGAATCGGCGTTTCTCTCATCAGCCATCTCGTCCTGTATCACATGCATCTAGGTCACACCGTGATGCTGACAGTAGAGGACGAGGAGGGTCAGATGGTGGTTCTTCGTCCAGCTCCTCGCGACGAAGTACGAGATCACGTCAACCTGAATCGGGGATAGCTCAAGCATTGGTACAAGCCACTCAAGCATTAGCGGCAAATCAAGCTTTATGCTCTCAGCTACAGTTGGAATTGTCTGCTTTGAGAACGAGTAATCAGTCTTTGATGGATTCGAATCAAGTGAATCAGGCAAATAATGCGGTACTAGCAGCCCGGTTGAAGGTAGTAGAACAAGGGGTGATGGGTACACCAGGGTGTTCGTCGTCAGGAATAAGTAGACTTACTCCTCAAGCCCCTCCTTCTGCCACCTTGAATCAATCAGCTACACCGTTGGATTCAGGTTCGGTAAAGCGAATGAGGGTTCGAGACCTGAGTACTCCCATGTTACCGTCAGCTGTACGGTTGAGCGTGCTCCAGCAGGGTGATACGAATTTGCTGGCGTCTATTCAACGAGAAGACTATGATGCGAATACCGGTGAAGCGGTACAGAGTTCCGGGAACCCGTTGGAAGAATCTACGACACCTCTTCCAGTTACAGAACCCGAACCAACACATGTTATGCCCTATCCAAAAGATGATCATGACGATGACGAGGATATTGATGGCTCATCTTCTCAACCGAGGGCACACGAACAATCGTCTCTTCAAGTGAGTGGACACAGATCTGAGAAGTCGTCTGCATCGACGGAGAAAAAGGGCAATACTCCGACAAGTGATGCGATGTCAGCATATCAATTCGGAGCTGTGGCAGTGATGAACCGATCGTGTACGGACAACGTGCCTGAAAAGTTACGTACAACCTCTTCTGCTTACCCGAATAATGCACGAAAATCATTTGATAGCGATGGTAGACGTGTTGGAGGGAATGGTGAACAAGGGGGAAACGGTGGATCTGGTGATGGTGGCGGTTCCAATAAGGAAAGTAACGACTCGAGTGGAAGCAGTCATGGGAGCAGTAAAGGTGGCAATGATCCTGATGGCAGTGGTGGTGACAGTGGGGGTGGAAGTAGCGAAACCCCGCGCAAAGTTTGGGAGACCATTCCTGGTGAGGGTGTAATGCGACGTTTTCTCGCTTTGTTGGAAGCCCAGCTTGTTAAGGAAAAGTGGAGCGAGAATCTCATATGGCGAGCTCTGGTGCACGTTAAAGCTCACTGGAGTTTCCCAAGCAATGTGGATGCGTCACTATGGAATATTGAGCACGCAAGTCAAACAAGTCAGTTGACCAATCGTCTGCAGCAGGGCAATGGTTCGTTCAAAGTTCAATCAGCAGTTGACTCAGCATTGAAGGAGAAGGTGGTGAAAGAAGCATTCACTATAATAGCCGAAATGTTGGCGAAACGAAAGAAGAAAGCACTGGCCCCGAAAGTTATTATGCAGTTAATGGCATTACTCGACGACATGAATGGAAATATGTACGTTGGAAAATTTCGAGGCACTGTATTGGGGCTAACGTCATTGTTACAAAACTCTAACATGTGTCCTGTGACGATGTTACAGTCCACCGACGAAGAGGAACCTTCAGCATCGTCTCGTGGTATCGACATTAACTTGGAAGTTCCTTTCGGGTTGAGTGAAGAACTCCATATTGTTGGAGTAAATGATACCGACAGAGCGATAAAAGGGCTGTGTGGCGCTATGAGTAGAGCTGTGGACGAGTGGGTGTCAGCTTCCGTTGGTGTATCTGGGGTAGTCGTGACTTCTGGAATGAGTTTCCCGGTACGAAAAGGCTATCTAGCGCCAGAGGTGGCTCGGGTGGTAGATGTGTATAAAAACACTACGTTGATGATTGCACATATCATCCATCGTCTGGTGGTCAAAGCTAGTCAGCTGGCACCTACCGTTAACAAGCTGTTTCTCCAACGAATGGCTCGCACCATTCAAGTTGCGTACCTCACCACAGACTCGTTTCAATTTCCTGTTAAGTGTTCTGTGCAAAGCAACGATTTGATGTCTTTACTTCTGCGAATTCCCAACATAGGAGGCCATGCTGTGTTCGAGGTGCTTTCAGCGCTTACTGATGCACGTAACGTTGCGGATTACACAGAAGCTGTCCGGTTAATGACTACGCCATCTCGGATTTCAGCAGCGGTTACTGCACAAGAGGGATTTGTTCAAATACAGCAGGCATGTATCGAGGCGGTGGGTCATGAATCTAAGCTGTTGCGTAAGATTGGGGCAATGCCGTTATGCCTTATTATTTGGATGGAATCTGTACAAACATGTCAGCCCTTGACGGAAGAGGCCGATAGGCTGTTAGACCAGGTACGTGGCAGTTACAACGAACAACTTCGACGCATGACGTCTACTCCAAACGTTTGTGCCGCAAAGTTGACGTTAAGCGAGAGTCGGGTTGATACCCTTCGGGTCCTGCTGGATGATCTTAGATGCAGCTCCACGACCGGAGCAGTCAATGTTTTAGCTGACGCCAAAATATGCACTGCCATATGCAACCGTGAGCCAACGGCTGAAGAGATGAACGCCATGCTATTGGAAAGTGTTTGTCGAGTTCTCGAGAATCGTGTTAAGTTTGAACAGGAGTATCATAACGACATTAGTGATGCATACGGGGCAGCGTTAGTATTTGATCCGGCGCATACGTCTCGCAATTGCGAGCCTAGTGCCAACACCAATCCAGCCACAGTATTGACAGAAGATGGTCTGCGAGCACTGGTGGACAACATGCGTGACATACCAATTGGGGACGGTGCCGGGTCGGTGAAGACGATTGAGTCAGTTCTGCAAACAGCGGCTAGAGAAGCGGATGATCCGTTTTGCCCCCCTGAAGATCGTTCTGTTGGATTTGGAGCTGTAGGTTCACCAACGCATAACGATGGAGGCAGTGTTGATGCTCGGATAGCTCACATATTGTTGGAATCGTCTCCCAATGAACGTTACTTCACTGGAGCTCATCCAAAGGGTATTCCAGCGCCGGTGTTGTCGCTGGGGCGAATTTTCATCATGGGTAGACAGAAGAAATGGCTCGACACCTCTAAGCGAACCAAGCCTGGTGATCCACCGCCTTTGCTACATCCGCCTCCTCTTTCGTTGGAAGAGTCGTTGGATTTGCCGGAGTTTGAGCGAGCAGTATACTACGCGTTGTACCGCGGTGTTGGTACGCAGTGGAATAGAGTAGTGATGGGCAAGTTCGAAACGTTGACCATGGGGTATCGAGACACCGTGCGGCAGTGCAAAGCTGATGGGAACGTTCGGAAAATTGCGCAGGTGGCGTGGGAGAATTATGAGATCGACGATCTTGACGATGAGTCCTTTGCTCCTCACGCGGCGGTGGCGGCACAACTTGAGTCTCACAAGCTGGAACTTGACTCTCTTCGGGCTGAAATGGCTGCCCAAGAGGACGCCAGGAATGCGAAAGCAATGGCTGCGGAGCAGGCTGCTTCAGAGAAGGTCAAAGCTCATGAGCTTCGCGTTAGCGGAGCAGTGGATTTTCTCATGAACAACGGGTCCGGGCATTCGCGTGCAGAAGCTGTAGAGGCTGTGCGTGGATCGCTCTCGCCCCCCTGACAGGGTGTCGTTCGTGCAAGTGGCAGTGTGCCATCTGTACGGGCGACCGACCCCACTGACTGTGCGTTAGTTGGTGGGGGCCTCAAGGACTCGACGTTACGGGTTCGAAGGCAACCATCTAGGGGGAAGAAGAGGGTGGTCAATGAGAATGTCACGACCAGGAAATGTTTTGCCTTCAACAAACAACGGCGTAAGGAACAAGGTTTACAACAAAGTTTGGCCCCTATCCCAGAAAATTCTGTGTTCATGACTGAGTATGATCTTAAGAGCAGGCGGGTTGACAAAGAGCATGCAAAAGGACTGAAGAAATGCCGGTTGAGATATCTGAAGGATGAGATTAAGTGTAAGAGGATGGAGGACAGACACATGAAATACGAACAGTATCGGGAACAATTAGCGTTGAGTCGAAGTGCAAATAACACACATGATGACGAGTGGCATACTGTGCGCCAGAAGACGTTGGGATTGAGTGCAGTGAGTCCTAAAAGGGTCTTGACGTCGGCTGATTCAAGGGGGAAAGGTACTCAAGTAAATGGAAACCGGCATTTTTCGGAGGAATTCTTAAACTTTGGAAATCGTGAGGAAGCCTTATTCAGCAGTGTGAACGAAGCTATGTCGGTAGTTGCGCCAGTAGAATATGCTAATATTGGGGAAGTCATTGAAAACCATGCATGTGGTGCTCTGAACCAGGGACAAGAAAATGTACAACGCAATTGCGTATCATTCAGCTCAGTGGTAGATAAACTGGTAAACGATGACTCACGCGAAGATAAACTGGAAGTAGTGAATCATGAGGAAGTAAAAGGCAGAATCGGTGGGCAGCCCGACAATAGGTCCATACGGATTGAACTCGCAACGGGTACGAATGCGGTATCAATAGCCATGGCCAGTGTTGGAATGGGTTGCAGAACGGTGGGAGGGCACTTCAGAGAATCAGCCAGTTCGGTGAAGGAACTGAAACGGTCTCGACAGGTGCCTGTGGACTTTTACGAGGCGTTGAAAGAGCATAATGCTATTTTAATGGAGCTGAAAAACAACGAAACGTTTGATTTACAGCCAAGAACGAAAGTATCCGAGCGATGTATGCGTGTGAAGAAACGAACCGTGGTAATTCCCAGTGAAGTGGGATATCAGCCCGAAAACCCTCCTAATTTCTGTCAAGCGTTTGTTGGAAAAGCACAAGACGATAGTCGTATGAGTAAGCCTTGTAAGGCGAGATATGAGGATCGACTATCAGAATGGACTCCGTGGCAAGTGCATCTCCAAGTCCGAGATCAGAATCAGTTCGTGTACCGACGTCGGGGTGAACATACTGATGGCAAGCACTCCGACAACGGGACATGCAGGGAAGAAGACACATCTCTTGGAAGTGTTGAGGGGGAGTCAGTTCTTGAAGCAGTAGATGATGAGCTCATGAAGCGAAAATATGCAAGGAAGTCCGCGTATAGTACGTCCGTGAAAGATATGTCGTCAAAACAACTTGTGGAACTTATGATGGACACGGGTGCCAACGGACATTTTGTGGGTACGGACTTGGGTAAGCTACTGCGTGGCCGAAAATACTCTCGCTTCACGGTAATGGGGTCAGCAGGAGCAGTTAACACCAACGGTACTGGACAAGTTGTGGCGTCCTTGGTAGATGACTCGGGAGAAGAATTTGAGATGCGCTTTGAAGCTTCAGAGCTTCCTGGGATGAAGATGAATTTGTTGTCAGCATCCAAGCTGTTGAGGAAGGGAGCGGTCATGCATCTTGAAGAAGGAAATTCGTTTGTAATGTTGCCAGCTGGAGGCATTGGAAGTCAACGAAGACGGAAAATCAGTCTTATTGAAAGAAATGGGTTGTACTTCTTGCCGATTCTGGTAGACGTTCCACAATCCACGGTCAAAGCACGAGCAAGTGTTGCGTGCCCTGCGATTACGAGGAGTCAACTACGGAATAATGTTACGTTGCCTGCAGACAGTGACGACACTATGGATAATGTGGATACGACCGTCGCGGGTGACTTTACCAAAGAGCAAACGGAATCAAGGGGAGAAAGCGATTCTCCTATTCAGCCCCAGATGTCGGTCCATCGTAACCTCCATGGACCTGGAGCAACCCTAAGTCTGTGGCATAAGCGTCTTGGAGTGTCAAAACTGAGGATTGGTCTAATGGGAAAGCGTGGATCCGTTTTAGGGCTCAATATCAAGGGGAGGTCCCCAGGGTGCGACAGAACTTGCACATGTGAGAATTGTAGGTTAGCTCGAGCAGCCCGTATCAACCCTCGGAAGATTCGGTTGTATGACGACGAAGCTGACAGACCGTTCGCGTCAGTGAGTTCAGACATCAAAGGTCCACTGATCGAAAGTCATGGAGGGCTACGATATACGATTGCATTTGTCGATCAAGCCACTAGGATGTCCAAGACTTATTATATGAAGAAAAAGTCGGAGGCTCCCAAGCGTCTCAAGGAGTATCTCACATGGGTGAAAAGCTTAGGATGGTATGTGAATCTTATTCGTACTGATCGAGGGAGTGAGTACTTTGGAAACGACACGAAACATGTGCAGAAAGGAGATGAAAAGAATTTCGTGGAATTCGAAAAGGTAGCAACTGCTCCTGAGTGGGGTTGTCGAGTTGAAGCTGGGCCAAGAGACGGGTCAAAAGGAAATGCTATTGTTGAACGGTACCATCGCACTATTTTCGAGATAGCAAGCTCATTCTTGTTAAATAGTCATGCAAGTCCGCTATTTTGGGTGGAGGCGTATCGGTATGCAGAGTATCTTCATAATCGAATGGTGACCGGACATACGGGAGAGTTCACCCCCCATGAAATGGTGTTTCGTAAACGTCCAAGGTTTGACCGGATGAGAGTATTTGGGTCTGATATGTATGAGCACATTGGAGGACTTCCTAAGGTGCCAGGAGGAACTCGTGCTAGGAAAGGGTATTTCATGGGTATTCCCGAAGATTCACCAACGGGATATCTTATGTATGACATTAAAGCCGGAATTATTCGCACAGTTTACGCAGCAACGTTTGATGAAAGTTTTGTGAGGAGAAGATTTGGATTAGCAGTTTATGACCGAGCACGGGATATTTACAGCCGTCAGTCTAGAACCTCTGATGCAGTGCATGATGAGCTGCTATTCACTCATGACGATGACCCATTTTTGTATGATATTGTGAGAGCTCAGCTGGATGTGGATGCAGCTATTGGTGAAGGTGAGGGGATCGATGCGAATCCCCCTTCGTTGGGAACGCCGGATGAAGTCATCTCGGGTGGTGACCCCAACTATGTTGGGGAGTCAGTATGTAAGATGTTCAAGAATCCAGACACGGGAGTCATGCAGCGGTACACTGGCGAAGTTGAAGAACATAAGCCAGGGAACACAGACGATGAAGTGGACCTTTGGGAGATTAAGTTCTCTGATGGAGACGTAGAAACATGGGAACTATCAGAGTTGAAGTCGGGTCTACAGTTGTATAAGGAACATGAGAAGACGATGACCGCGACCATGACTCATCAGGAGAACCTGTCTTTCATAAGTTTGCAGAAGTTCAAGAAACGAGATGATGGATTATATGACATTCTTGAGGTAGCAAACGATGACCTGTTGGAACGAGACTATGATGAACTTAAACTCCGGTCATTGGCTGTAGCCTTGAATCGAGCTGACGAGCGTAGTGGCGAAGAGAAAGTAGAAACTATGACGGCTGAGCAGTGGAAAGAGAAAGGTCCGTTAGGAGAAATTCGCACTGAACATGAGGATAAACGAGCCAAATGGGAAAATAGGAATCCTGCCATTCGTCCCTTTCGATCATTCAGTAATCGAGTTAATGTGTATCAAGAATCAACTCAAGCGGATCGAGTGTTTAGAAAGTTTGCTCTGGACAACGACGTGCCTGTACGATACGTACAACAGAATCCTAAGCAAAAGCTGCGAAAGGATAAACCGTGTGGTTCGTATAAAAGGTACGACGTGTACAAGAAAGCTGAAACGCTGAAAGAGATGATAACGCTCTCATGTGTGAATCGACCTAAGGGCGTGTCATTCAAACTTGCCAGAGAAACAGCGCAACGGGACATAATATGGGATTATGAACGAGGTTTCTGTTATTTCCCTGGTAACGAGAGTGGCAGACTTGGACATTGGGTTGATTCTCGGCGAATGGCACAGGACTATCAGTTAACTCCGGTGTCTGAAGCAATCTTTCCCCCTCCCGTGGCAGCAGGATCAACCATCGCGGAACCGTCAGACAAAGTCGAGTTTGCACGGGTGTTGAACGATCAGTTCAAGATTGATGAAGCTATTCGATTCTTGGAAGAACATAAATCTGTGGCTCAATTTGCAGAGAATAGCTTGCGTAAGGTTATGTTCAGACATCCTGAGACAGGAAAACTACATTTGGAACCGAAGAATAAGTGGGAAGCTCTTCATGCATCCAATCCTGATAAACCCATCTGGGAGAAGGCTATGGATAAAGAGATTCGCCAATTTGAGGAGTTCAAAGTGTGGGAAGAACTAAATGATTGTGATGTGCCAGCTGGAACAAAACGATTGGGTACAAAGTGGATTTTAAAGATCAAAACCGGTAGCGATGGGCAAATCGAGAAGTTTAAAGCTCGACTGTGTATGTTGGGCAATCTTCAAAAAGAACACGTGCATTACGATCCCGAAAATGTGTATTCCCCTGTCATGTCATATGATAGTTTCAGAACGCTACTTGCCATCGGAGCGGCTGCTGATTATGAGTTGAGATCAGCGGATATCTCAGGGGCATTTCTTCAAGGAGAGATTGACAAGGATATCTACATCAAACATCCAGGAGGAAAACTCGACCCAACCACTGGTGAACCTATGACTTGTAAATTGGTGGCCTCGGCATATGGATTAAAACAATCTCCAAAGCTGTTTGCGAAAGCCCTACAGGCTGAGTTTAAGAGTGGAGGACTTACAAGCATGATTTATGATCCGTGTCTATATTCCGCCACACACACTCGTCAGTATTTATTTGAACAGTTAGATGAGTCGATGAAGGAGAAACATCGAGAATTTGTGTTGGAGGAACCAAATAAGCAGGAAAAATTGTACGTTGGTGTCTGGGTCGATGATCTCAGCATTTGCCACAGTAGCAGCTTGATTGGAGACTGGTTCATTAGTCATTTACGCAAAAGATTTGTGATCAACGAGAAAGCAACTGGGGAGTTGAGCTACATGTTGTCTGCACGAATTACTCGTGATCGTAAAAATCGAATCTTGTACATGGATCAAAGTGCTGCTATTACTAGAGTTGCTGAGAAGTGTGGATTGACTGACGACAAAGGAAGAAACTTCAAGAGTCCAATGTCCACTGCTCCTCTGACCAAGCATGTGGAGAAATCTACAGACTTCGACTATTTGTCTATTGTTGGATCCTTATTACATATTTGTGGAGTATCACGTCCTGATTGTGCATTCAGTGTGTCCTGTCTAGCAAGACACAGCAAAACGGCAGGAGACGAGCATGTAGAAGCTCTTCTCCGACTAGTACGATACCTGTATCAAACAAGATATAAAGCTATCACTTACAGGGGAGATGTGTCAAAAATGCATGTACCCACCGTGTTCGAGAGTGGGGTGCATCCTCTGGACGTCAACAAGGAAAACCCGACGAAGTTATTTGTAGATTCTGACTTCGCGGGGACGGGGGGTAGATCAACTGCAGGATTTGTAGTGTTTATGAATGGAGGACCTGTTATTTGGTCATCGAAACTTATGAAAGTTGCGGCAACCTCGTCGTCCGAAGCGGAAATCATTGCTGCAGTAGAGAGTGTAAAAACCGCAGTTCATTTTCGAGCGTTATTGGAGGAATTGGGATTGTGTAAAGTGAAACATATTGACGTGTACGAAGACAATTTGTCATGCCGTATGTCAGCGGAAAGTCTTCGATGCCATAAGAAAGCACGACACTACCAAGCGAAACTAAGGTATTTGCAAGATGTGGTTCAAGCGGGTATGATCAAATTTCACCAAACAAAAACAACAGACATGATAGCAGATCTATTTACGAAGCCTCTGATGTCTGCGGATCATCATCGGCTAGCAAACACCATGCTTTCTGATTTACCTGATCGAATTGTTCAGCTAAGCGAGGAAGCACGTGTTACTCCTCGACAAGTGACTCTGGTGGACGATGCCATCTCCTCTAACGATTGCATCATTGATCTTGAAGGCTTTGAAGAAGAAGAAGATGTTTCTGTTACGAGATCAGTTGGATGTCAGGCAATTGTTCGACTCCAATCAAAGATGTCACTGGGTCCTCGTTCAAAGTATAAACTGGACAGATGGGTAGCTTTAATGCGAAGACGTTCCAAGAACCTGACTTAATGGATATGTGTACATCCTTGAGAGGAGTGGCAACAGTGGTCGAGGGATGCAAATTATCCGGAGTATTGGACGGACTATATGAATATGGCAGCTTTTAGGGGAGAATTAAATCGGGCGCTTACTAGAGCCCGGCAGCTGGGTTATCAGCGACCGATGGCACGACAGTCAGCTCCTGTCATAGGAGTGTAGCCTTGTTTAATTAGAAGGCTGCGCGCAAAAGGTAAAGCTGAAATATAAATATGACCGCCAAAGAAGACTCGGATTTTATATTGGTGGTGCGCTTATGTGAAGGAGATAATTCAGTACAGTTTCGAGTTAATGCAGCTTGCGCCGACTTTGAGTCCATGCAATGTCATTATACGACCAGCGATCTCCAGCACCTCTTCGTATACTACGCCGCACATAATGGTGTTGTTCTTGAAACGGAGCATGAATCTGAACGCAGCATCCTTGGACATGGAATCGTTGTCCGTTACGATAGACGATACGAATGCCGCCTGGAGCCTTATAAATAGTGTACGGCGGAAGGGAACACCAGTCGAGAATAATCCCTAGAAGTCCATAGTGAACGATTCCGGTAATCGTGTGAGTCAGGTGTCTTTTCATATGAGGAACTATGAGCCATCCCACGGAGGAAACTCGGGTGTATTTGTATCCATGGTCGCCTATGCGACATTTGCAATAGCGGTAGCTGGGAGGTCGATCTGGTAAAGGCCAACCTCCAATTGGAGTATGGTGATCGTCGCAAAGAAAACACATTAGACGAGGCTCGTTTCATTGAGGTGCATAGAGAGCCAGTGCGAGCTAGGTTTTCAATAGCAGATGGTCACTAAAGATGTGTTGTGAAGTGACGATTGGATATGCTAAGTTGCATTCACAGAACTAGAACGAATCAGAGAGAGACTAGAGGTATAGACAGATTGTCACAAAAGGGAAATCTTGTAGATGCAATCTGAAAGACGAGGCCAGAGCTGGAACCACATGTCGTGACCGTTGTCCTGATGGAGGCCACATTGGAGAATTCAGTTCAGTCCCCGTATTGAATATTGCAGTCCGCAGGACCGAGAGTTATTATCTGAGCCATCGCACATAGCAACTTGGGCTAATCGAGACGAGAATCGAGTTCGGAGTATTCGCCTTTTAGTTGCCTTTCGGAGCTAAGGGCGCAGATCGTTAAGTAAGTTACAGCACACTGGGACTACATTGATATTACGCGGGATTTGGGATTATCCCCCCTTTTCTTATTGCGCGCTAGTAGTCAATTTCCAGCATAAGAAGCGCCTTTCCATCAGAAACGACCCTCCTCTACTAAAACGAATTTACCCGGTTTAAGCAAAACCAAGTTGGACGCGATTGAGGCACGATGGAACTGGCTCTGTCCTATACTGTAATTACTTTTCGGTTGTACATGCACCCGGGTAAAAACTAACGAAGACCTTGAAAAGATCTTCTATTTGGATTTTGACCTTGAGGCAATGTTTTGTATCCAGATCGCGACTCTTGATTCAAGTGACTCATATAAACCATATTACTGGGAGATGAATCGAAGAGACTTAATGAGTAGTCACAACCGTGGACCTCAAACGGTTGGAATTTTAAGAAATTATCAAAGACTGATGAGTATTCGACTTGTCTCATTAGGATTTACCAATCAGGATCG
>OLGU01000247.1_pt1 | contig 14505 bp, 9 predicted proteins | sample 1609281 | NCBI WGS metagenome assembly OLGU01 (sample SAMN05416705, study PRJEB24817) | seawater metagenome | isolation source: Sea water | place: Canada:Atlantic | collected 2013-07 | reverse complement strand
TTGTAACCTAGTGGGCTCGATAACTGCTCCTGCGTTATTCTAATGACTTACATCCCTGTAAGAATAAGTAAGAACCAAGTAAAGCTTCCGCGTCCTGCTAATATGCGTGATTTTATTACCCTTGATGTAAGCCACACGGGAATGCGCTACAACCAACAAGTAATACGACACACACTTTATTTTTTACAAACAGATGCATTTTTACCCCCAACACAAAGAACCACTGCCCTTTATTAACCCCCTAACTGCGGCTAATTTTAGGTAAAAAAAAGCAAGCCATGTGGCTTGCTTTTGAGTGCCCGTTCAAAGGCTACACACTCTCAACATACTTTTTAAAAACGGTAACTTGCACCCAGTGTAATACGACGGTCAGTTAAACCTTGGAAACACAATAGTGCGCTTTCGTTTACACATGATTGGCTAATTTCAGATTCAGTAATATTTACAGCCTCTAAGCCAATATTAAGTTGCTCGTTCACATCGTAGCTAATACTTGCATTAAGCTGGCCACGGTCTTCCTGTACCACTGGGAAACCCCAAGGGAAGCTAGACGTACTACCAAAGTCATTTGAACGATACCCTTCACGCCACGTGTAACGCATACGTGCTGATAGGCCAAATTTTTCGTAGTACAGCGTAAAGTTATACGCGTTTTCAGAAAGGTTAAGTAAGCCTTGAATTTCACTTACTTCAATACCTGGCGTACCGGTAGTTGCTGCAAATACATTACTTGCTCTTGAGGTTGCTGAATTTTCGGTTTCACCACCTGAGAACTCTTGAATTGTATAGTTAGCTAGCACACCAAAACCAGAAGCCCACCCTAGGTCCTTTTCAAAGCCTGATAGGTCATACTGAAAGGCAAACTCAATCCCTTTTTGGGTAGTTTCACCACTATCGTTTACTTTTGTTTCTGTACCAACACATACGCCACGGCCATTCTCAGGGCCAAATACGTTTATATCTGCAATGGGGTTAAATATACCGCCACCTTCACATGGGTCTGTTAAGTCGCGATACCCTGTTACAGGGTCTTCAACTGGCGAGGTTAACTGATTTACGTGTAAGTCTTTACGGGTTTTATGAAAAATACCTACGCTAAATACACTTGCCTCTGCAAAATACCACTCTGCCGATAAATCGTAAGACAGTACTTCTTCAGGTTTCAGTGCTGGGTTACCAAATCCAACTTCGTCATTTGGACTTGTGCTGTAAGTAATAGACGTTGATAGGTCGTTATAATCAGGGCGACGAATATCTTTACCAACACCAAAGCGTACAAGTACATCTTCTGATACATCAGCCACAAGGTTTAAACGAGGTAAAATAAAGTCATAGTCTGATTCATTGGTAATACGCGTTACCAGTTCATTACCACTACCATCTTGAGTAACCGAGTTACCGGTAGACTCTACGTCTGTTTGAATGTAGCGTACGCCAATATTACCGCGTACCATTTCGTACTCAAAGTTAGCTTGTGCATATAGCGCATGGGTGATTTCTTCTATATCAAAAAAACCTGCAGAACTTGAAGTAGGTGCATTTAATGTTTTGCTTGAACCATGCGCAGTCATCGCTGCTTGTAATGTGGCAAGTACCGCATCAGGGTCTGACGCCACAAGCTCTGGATCAATTAATAAAAAGTCGCCTATGTATAACGAGCGGCCATCAGCTTCGTTAAAGTTATCTGGGCCTGCCACTAATAAGTCGGCAAATAAATCACCTGTTGGGCTATCAGCCATGGTTCTTAAACCAATGCTTGAGGTAATTTCGTTTTGTTTGCTTTGTGATTTACTGTAGCGGTAACCAAAATCAATAGAGGTTACAATTGAGTCTGTGTAATAGGTTGAATCAATACGGAACGCATCTTCAGAGTTTTCAACCGTATCTTGACCGATATTTACATCACGTAGCACTACATTTGCAGGGTCTAGTAGTTGTTCAACCGTTGGCGCGTACTCTGCCCCCTCTGCAATACCAAATGCCAATGCGCCACCTGATAAGTCATACTCAAACGGCACACTATTATCATTACCGCCACCAGCATCTAACGGCACATTAGGGTTAATAAAGTTAAGCGTTGTATTAAAGCTAGGCGTAGTTGTATCTGAAGATGACGAAGCAATTTCAGCACTAACAAACCACTTATCGCCTTGCCATTCGCCACCGAGTCTAAAAATATTACTGTCGGTAACACGCGAGTTTGTATCACTTGAAAAACGAAGGTTAGGATCGTCATCATCGTTTTCTAAATTAACCGGAATGACACCGCGTAAGGCCGCTTGAATAGACCCAAGGTTGGTACCGCCAAGTGAGCCTAAGTTTACGGTTTTAAATTCATCAGGAACCGAAATATCATTAAGCGCACTTACACCAGAAGCCTGTACACGAGAACTTTCTTGGCGACGTTCTTGATCGTTAACCACAGCATCAAAATAAAACTTTGTGTTGTCGTTAGGCGCCCATTCAATGGTACCTACAAAGTTTTTAGTTTCGTATTCGTAGTTATCGTAATCTTGTACAAAAAATTGAATCGGTAAAAAGTCAAAAGACTGAGCGCTGGCTACACCACTATCTGCAGTGATAATGTTATCTCTATCAGCACGTGGGCGAAACGCCGTTACATCTTGCTCTGCGTAGCTGCCGCTCACTAACACACCAAATTTACCGTAATCACCTTCCAGTTATCAGCAAAAGTTCCCGAAAAACGTGGTTGCAAACCGCTATCAGTGCTTAAGCTACTGTGCTCACCTTGCACTCTAATAGTGGCTAGCTGCTCACCTAAATGCAGTGGGCGAATCGTTTTAAGGTTAATAGTACCGCCTACAGAGCCCTCTATTGTTTTCGCTTCAGGCGACTTTATTACCTCTAAGCTTGAAATAATTGACGCTGATACATCTTCAAAGCTAATACCACTTCGACCAGAGCCAGAGCCCACCGTTGATACACCGTTAATTTCGGTACGGTTAGCATCGGTACCACGAATTTGTACACCTGTGCCTACACCCGCTTGGCGTGTAATTTGAATACCCGTTACGTTTTCTAATACTTCAGCGAGGTTTTGATCGGGTAATTTACCGATATCTTCTGACTGAATAATTTCAACTAGGCTATCTGCAGAGCGTTTTTCAGCAAGTGCATTAGTAAGTGATTGACGAATGCCAGATACTTCGATGATCTCTACATCATCTTCTGCAATTGGCTTGGCTTCCTGTGCGTGTGTGGACATAGAAAGGTTTAATGCTGTGGCAGATATAACTGCTAGCGTAATTTTTGATAACTTGTGATTCATAGTTTTTCCTGTGTGTGTCAGTGCTATGTGTAACTCGCTATATATTTTTTATTAAACGCCTTACCATTTATCTAAATGGTTAACTTAATATTTACAGCAAAAGCACCAAAGGTCAACCTATTGGTAAACCATTTCTTGTAAAAAAAGCAAAAATGTCATTACCAATAAAAGCCAATTCGGCATGACAAAAATACTTTTATTACTGACCACAATATAACCACTTGTATTTAATGTGCTTTTAAATCTCAATTAAGGTTAAATAACACACAAAAACAGATTAAAACCCCCTCAATCTCCTCGATATATTTTTTTATATATACCGCGTTATTTTTATATTTAGCCGCTTTACCGAATTAATTGGTCAACCAAGATAAAGATAGTAGACTTTTGGCTAACTAATTCGCTTGCCAATAACGCAGCATTACTAACACTGAGTTTAGTAATGCTGCGCTTTAGGTAAAAAGGTTTAACCAAGATTTAGTTAAGAGAGTGCGCCGCGATTCAAAAAGGTTAGGGTTAATAGCCCACACGCACATACAAAAAAACCCAATTAGCGGCATACGCTAATTGGGTTTTAAAGTGGGGATCACTGGTTATTGTGTTATAGCTTAAAGCTCATTCCTAAGAATAAACGTGGGCCGTAATCGTTTACTTCACCTAGGTTATTATCTTCCACAAAGAAGTCTTGTGACTTAGGTGCGCTAAACAAGTTAATGGCTTCAGCTTTAACTCTAAAGTGCTCGTTAATTTTATACGATGCGCGCATTTCCCATACACCTACGGCATCAACATAACGTAAGCGGGTACCATTACTGGTATAAGGTTGGAAGTATTCACTACGGTATTTGTAAATAATGGCCGTATCAAAGTCACCAATTTGGTAATACAGTTGGCTGCTAAATACATGCTCTGAGAAGCCCGGCACCGAGCCAGGTTCAATAATACCGGCAGTTAATTGAGTAGTATTGCCATCTAGGTCGGTAACGTATGTATCGCCATATAAGCTATCTTCAAACTCAAAGTCAGTATCTGCAAAGTTATAGCCAAATTTTACACCAATACCATTATCCCAGCGGTACGAGAACGATGCTTCTAAACCCAGTATATCGCTATCATTATCGGTTGTTACCGAATTTGTCACTGGTAGTGATACTGTTTCACCGCCAACCACATAGTCTTCAATTACAGTTTGTTGCTGGAAGCCACCTTGGAACTGTTTGTAGTATAGGCTTAGCGCTAAAATAGAATCTTCATTAGGGTACCATTCAAAGGCTAAGTCGTAGTTCCATGACATTAATGGTTGAGTATCAGGGTTACCTGAACCATCTACGGTTAATAAGTCAGAAAGCGATAGCGCAACAGATTGATCGTCTGTTACAAAGTCGCGATCATAGCCTAAATCAGATGGCTCAGCACGTGACATACCACGGTAAATACCCGCACGCAGTAAAATGTCTTCACTGTAATCAACTACTAAGTTAAAGCTTGGTAAATATTTAGTATAACCACCGCCGCTTTCGGTTCTTTCTAGTGAATCCCCTACATCGAGGGTTACAGCGCCTGTAGTTTCATCTACATCTACAGTGTAATTTGTTCTAAAGCCTACCGAGGTTACATCAGTATCAACAATACGCAGGCCGAAGTTACCACGAATAAACTTACCAAATACTTCGGTGTCGTAGTTTGCCATTAAGTACACTGAGGTGGTTTTTTCAGTAACATCTATGGTACCGGCATTTTCGTACTCAACATCAGGGTAACCAAATTCACCTGTATAATCAGTGTCTGTAGCCGCTACGGCTTGAGAGAAACACACGTTATCGTAGGTCGCCCACGAAGAACCTGTCCCAGAGCTTATTACATTACCGCTACCATCTACATTTGTTACTAAGTTGCCATCCGATACGCTAGATAAAAAATCAGATTCTGGGAAGTCAATTTGACAGCCTTGAAGTATCTCTAATGCTGAGTCATCGCCTATCGTGTACTCAGTACGAGACCCATTACCTTGGCTACCACCAAACTGTATAAAGCTTAGTTCTGAGGCTCTAATACCCCCTTCAATACTGGTAAATATATCGCCCTCTAACGCGTAGTCAAAATCAATACGCGCCGATTTAACTACGTTTTCGCGAACGTTTTCACGGTCTAAACGTGTACGTAAGCTATCTGTAAAGTTAGAAATATCAGTTACATCAAAGTCCGTTAACGTGAAGTGAGGAATTTCATCGCCCATATCCCAGCTAAACAAATTACGGTCGGCGGTTCTACCACGGTTAGAAATTTGTAGCTCTTCACGCTCAGTTTTTGAATACGCTAAATCAAGATTTACAGTAAGGCGGTCGGTTACCGTGTGCTCAATATTAATACCATAACCTTGGTAGTTTTCTTCACGTGAGAATTGCTCGCCCGCCGATTCAATACGTTCTTCACCTTCCCAATGTAAAATTCCGCCTACATCGTTAGTAACAAGCGTTGGGCCTGTTAAACCAGGTGTTGCGCGTTTTTGTAAAAAAATTAAATCGTGGCGTGCTTCTCTTTGTGTTCTGTCAGAGATTTGTGCATCAAAGTTAACATCCCACTCAGACGACGGCTGGTATTGCATTGCAATAAATACTGCATCACGCTCATCTGAGGTTTCATTTTGACGATAGCTGCGGCTACTGCCTGTCCATGCGTATGGAGTGCCATCGCTTTCAGCTTTGCCTGTTTCTGGGTCGATGTTTGTTTGATAACCTTGATTGTTATTGCCACTTACTTGGTCTTCACAATCACCTGCGCTGCTTCTGTAAAACCCTTCATTCGTATTAGTTGGGTCATTTAAACATGCCCAAAGTGAAGAGCCCGATGGGCTTGAGCTGCTGTACTCTGCTTCTGGTTGGCTAATATCTTGGCGCTGCACACCAAAAGACACACCCACCGCTTGGCCATCGGCAAACTCAAATTGGTCAACATAACTAAACGTACCACGATAGCCTGTATCACTTTGAAGTGAGTTTTCTACATTACTTTCATCTGGATTGTAATTTAGTTTTACTTCGCCTTGTACGCGTTGCTTGCCGTAATCTAGCGGGGCAATCGTTTCAAGTGCTATCACACCGGCTACGCCACCTTCAATCATTGAAGCATCTTGGGTTTTGTAAATAGCGACCTTTTTTACAAGCTCTGATGGAAACTGCGAAAAGTTAACCGAGCGGTCACCACTACCATTAGTAGCTTCACGGCCATTAATATGGGTTGCGCTTAAAAATGGGCCTAAACCACGAATGGTGATTTCGGTAGCGCCCCCGTTTTCACGGTGAGATGCGGCACCGGTAATCGACTCAAGCGCTTCACCAATTGACAGCGCGGGTAAATCGCCAATATCTTCTGCAGATAAACCATCAACAACCGTTGTTGCCTCACGCTTAATTGCAATTTGATCTTGTATGGTTCTACGAGTACCTGTAACGCTGATGATTTCTACATCTTGCTCTACTTCAGTCACTTTTTCTTGGGCTTCTTGCTGAGCAAAAGCATTAAATGACAATGAACCTGCCATACCTGCAAGTAAACTTGCTCTAATTAACTTAGCAGCAGGTGAAAGTGCAAAATGATTACAAACAGAGCTGTTTGTAGAATGTTGACGTCTTCGATCCATTTTTAACGACATGCCGCGTTCTCCTTTATCATTGTGTGTGTTGTGCGTAGTTTGCTATTTTTTTAAGTATTAATAATGTGCAGTGTGGGCTTATTCATCTTGTGCCACCCACGTAGAGCCTGCACCTACATCAGTGCTTTGGATGTAGTATAAGTTTCTTGCACCTGCTAAGGCTTGTGCTCCATTTGAGTCAGTCTCATGCAGCGTACTTGTAGCAGTGACAAACTCTGGGATTTCTTTACCATTTGCTTCTGGGTTTTGGTCAATAGCGCCATCGGTGTCGTATTCACCATTGCCATTTACGTTTCTAATATCAACCCATAAGTTGCTCGCATCGCCCGACTCATAACTGTCACTAAAGCCAAAGCTGTTAGAGAACAGTGATTCAGTATGGTTAATTAGGTCACAGTCGTATTCAAAAGAGTGATCGCTCGACAGCTCGTTAGGGTAAAAGAAACCATAAACAAGCGCGCTGCTTTCAATGGTGTCTTCATCAGTTTGATCGCCCACCCCATTAGCATTTAAATTACCGTTGAAATTAATTTCAAACGCATTTTTAGTTAAACCATACAGTACAGGGGCATTTTCTGCGGTAAGCTCATCACAATCTCCAACAGGTGCCTTTGAACCTATTTCTGTACTAAATACAAATGGTTGCTGTGAGTTAAGTACCGTATTGTTTGTCACATTAAGGGTAAAGTCGCCTGCGCCATCAAGCACAGCTTGGTTACCTCCATTTGGCACCCCGCCATCAGCTTGTGAAAATGGGTTAGCGGTAAATACAATACCACCGGCTTCTTTATTACCTGAGCGAATACCAGCGATGTAGTTATTGCTTACAGTGTGACCTAAAGGCGTAACTAGCACGCCAGCAGGACGATCGCTTGAACTTGCAATATCAGTGGTACGAATAATAATGTTGTCTGATACCGTATTAAATCCACCATCTTCAAGCGAAATACCGCCATTAGGATTTAAAATGGTATTGCCTTTAATCGTCGCGCCAGAGGTTTGTACGCGCATTAAACGTCGGCCTGTAACAAAGTTTTCTACTCGGTTATATTGAATAGTAAAGTTTGCATCATCAGCTGAGCCTGTACCTGTTGTACTCCCTGCGTTAATTAAGTGCAGGCTAGAGTTACCAAAATTTGGGTTGCTGCTGGTACCTGTGAAAAGGTTATATTGAATAACGTGGTTAGTGCTCGATGAAGACATTTTGATCACCGAACCATTTTCTGCTTTATCGCGGTTGGCAAAGGTATTACGCTCAACCATTGCGGCGTCGCCTTTAAGCATTAACCAATGGTAGGTAGAATTATTTAACGTCTCTGCTTCACCATCGATAGTATTTTGTGTAAAGGTGAAGTTGTCACCCTCAGAATAAATAACGGCATCTTCTTCGGTTTCACAAAAGCCACCCGATTTAGTATCAATATTTTTAAATGTAAGTCCTTCAATACCCGCGCCATCAACCCCACTGGCTACATGAATACAAAGCTCGCCACTAATTACCGGGCTTTGTCCTTCAACAGCTTTAAGTGTTGCTGCGCTGGTTAGCATAATGGCATCAAGATCGGCGTATACACCGGTATTTAAACCAAGCACATCGCCATCACCAAGCCCTGCATTAATAGCACCTAATAGCGCACCCGCATCGCTTATCACTTGCGTGTACACTACTGTATCGGCGGCACCGGTAATTGTGCTTGAAAAGCCATCGTTATCGGTATAACTCGCAGTGACCGATATAATCGCGCCAGCTTGATTAGTTGGCGTAAATGTTTTGCTGTTGGTATCGGCAATTGCTACGCCATCAGCAAGCCAAGTGTAGGTAACGTTTTGCTCATCTACCCCATTGTTATCGCTAATTTCAGCGGTTAATTCGCTAGTCACTAAATATGGCGTAGCCCCTGAAATGGTGATACTACCCGCTTCATCTACAGCCTCTGCAGAAACAGCAATGGTTGCCTCAGAAAGGTTGTCTTCGGTAAAACCGTGATCGTCCGTGTAGGTAACCTGCACGGTAATAAATTGCCCTAATAATGACTTATCTACAACGTAAGTGCTTTGCGTGGCACCACTAATTGCAACCTCATCAGCAAACCACTGGTAAGTAATTGTGCCGCTTGCGCCATCTTCATCTGTTATTTCGGCTGTAAGTGTATTACCCACCGTAGGTGTGCCAACAATAGCCACCGACCCTTCTGAATTTGCACGCTCTACTGGCGCTGTGGCAGTTGATGTAGCTGACTCTGCAAAGCCTCTGTTATCTTCAAATGCTGCATTTACAGTTATAACTTTACCTAGTTGCGATTCGGTAATAGTGTAGGTTGCTAAGGTTTCATCGGCAATTTCAACATCATCTGCAAACCATGTATATGCTACAAGCGCCGGATCAAAACCATTTTCATCCGCTACATTAGCACTTAGTTCATTACCTATAATTGCATCACCGTTAATTTCTACCGTGGCAGCAAAAGGAATAGCTGACACTTCATCGGTGGGTTCACTTAAATGTGACTCATTAACACCGCTGTCATCTGTATAAAGTGCTTGTGCTGTAATTGCAAAACCAATTTGCTCATCTGTTAATGTAAAAGTTGCGTCATTAGCGCCACTTATAACTTGTCCGTCGGCGTACCAGTAGTAGCTTACTTCACCAGAAATACCATCGGCATCATTTACGCTGGTCGACAATGTTTCGCCCGTTAACGCTGTGCCTGATAGAGCAATAGAGCCCAATGTGTTGTTATTATTATTTGAATCCGTGTCACAACCTATAATGGCAGCTGCAACAGCACATAATGCAAAATGTTTTAATTTCATCATGGCTCTATTCTCCTTAATTGTGTGGTTTAGTATTTAGCAGGTGTTATGTGTGATTTACCAAACACCCAGTGTGTTATTACCAAATCATTTTATTTTTACGCTTCATTGTTAACCAACTTGGTAATATAAGCATAATAAAAACACTTTTACCACTATATTCGTTCAAAATTCATCATATTTTATTAACTGAAAGTTAACTTACGTCTATACTTAATAACGCAGCGTTATTACCAATATTAATTTCACGAATAGATAAACAAACAACCTTTATGAACAATTGGTTTTACCGAAAGAATTACTCTGTATTAGTACGTAGCGCGATAAGCACATAAAGAATAGGGGGTGGAAAATACAGGCGTGAAGGCTTTAACTGTAATAGCCTATAGATATGAATTTTTGATGTGTATATAAAATAACGTAGCCACTGCGTTTAACTCACTATTAGTCAGCAGTGGCTTACGTTTTATTTAAAAGGCGTAAGGATACAGTAACTGCCCTTTTGTACTGAGGCCTTAGTCAGGTTTAATAAACCGTAGAATTAAAATAAGTCACAGGTTCACTAGAGCCTAAAATAACAGGCACACGCTGATGCAGCTCATCGGGCTGAATATCTAAAATACGCATACCTTTAGAGGTGGCTATACCGCCTGCGTTTTCAGTAAGCATTGCCAGTGGGTTAGCTTCGTAAAGTAAGCGTATTTTACCGTTTTCATTACCTGCGCGCGTATCTTGCGGGTACATAAATACCCCGCCACGGCATAAAATTCGGTGCACATCGCCAACCATGGCTGCATTATAGCGAATTGAGCTTTTAGCAAATTCTTCTGATGTATACAGTAATTTATCAAAGTAGACTTGTGTTGCTTCATCCCAATATCGGTAATTTGCCATATTAACCGAGAACTCACGGCTTTTACTCGGCACTGCAAGCTCTAGTTTTGTAAGCAAAAAGCCACCGTGGGTTAAATCGTGTGTATAACAGCGGGTTGGCCCGCCAGTGCTCATTACTAGTAACGACGATGGCCCATACAGCACGTAGCCTGCACAAACCTGATTAGTACCGGGTTGATTAAATTGCTCATCACTATCGTAAGGCACATCTGCTTTTGCAGGGTAAATGGTAAAAATAGTGCCTATTTGCCCGTTAACATCAATGTTTGATGACCCATCAAGGGGATCAAATGCCACAATATATTTTCCATCAGGGTGGGCGCCTACTGCATTATCTTCTTCTTCAGATGCCACTGTTTTTACAAGATCGTCATCAATTAAGGTATCTTTTAACAGTTGATTGGCAATGACATCTAACTTTTTTTGCACCTCGCCCTGGATATTTTCGTTAAGGGTAGAGCCTAAAACACCCGCAAGCTCACCTTGGCTTACTCTAAACGCTATTTCTTTTGTGGTTGCTAATAGCGTGCGAATTAACATGATAAGGTCGGTTTCAACCCCATCTTGCTTTAATACTTTATTCAGTCTTTTCATGCGCTATACCTGTTCACACAATTAAGGTCGTCAAAACATTGGATCAGGCGAGCCACCATATGCTGCTCCGACTGGCGTAACCACACACGTGGATCATAGTATTTTTTATTGGGTTTATCTTCGCCATCAGGGTTACCAATTTGGCCTTGCAAGTAGTCTTGTTTTTCTTGGTAGTAGTTTAATACCCCGTTCCAACTCGCCCATTGGGTGTCGGTATCAATGTTCATTTTTACCACCCCGTAGGTTAGCGACTCAGCAATTTTACTGTGCTCAGAGCCACTCCCACCGTGAAATACAAAATTAATAGCGTTATGCTCTAAATTAAATTTTTCAGCTACATAGGCTTGCGAGTCGCGTAATATGGTAGGTGTTAATACCACATTGCCAGGCTTGTATACGCCGTGAACGTTACCAAACGAAGCAGCAATGATAAAATTAGGGCTTATTTTACTAAGTCGCTCATAGGCGTAGGCTACATCTTCTGGTTGAGTGTAAAGCGCAGAGCTGTCGAGGTGCGAGTTATCAACCCCGTCTTCTTCTCCGCCGGTACACCCGAGCTCTATTTCAAGTGTCATGCCTATTTTTGCCATGCGCGCTAAATAACGCTCACAAATTTCTATATTTTCTTCCAGTGGCTCTTCTGACAGGTCTATCATGTGCGATGAAAAAAGCGGCTTGCCTGTTTGTGCAAAATACTTTTCGCCTTCATCTAATAAACCATCAATCCAGGGCAGTAGTTTTTTGCTGCGTGATCTGTGTGCAGCATGACAGCAACGCCATAGTGCTTCGCCACGTTATGCACATACTGTGCAGCACTTATTGCCCCAACAACGACAGATTGCTGGCCCTCTAGTGCTAAACCTTTACCACAAAAAAACTGCGCTCCCCCATTAGATAGTTGAATAATGACCGGCGACTTCATTTTTTTTGCGGCCTCTAAGGTGGCATTAATTGACGATGTGCTCACCACGTTTACAGCAGGCAATGCATACTGATGCGTTCGTGCGTGTTTATACACTTCGCTTACTTCATCGCCAACAACAACGCCTGGTGCAATGGTTGGGGCTAAATAATTCATTTTTTGCTCCTTGCTATTTTAAAGCCTCGATACAAGAGTCTGTAATGGCTTGCCAATTACCCTGCGCTACCCATTCTTTTTTAGCAACCCAGGTACCGCCTACTGCAAATACATTGTTTAACGACAAGTAATCCATTTTATTTTTTTCGCTTACACCGCCAGTCGGGCAAAAGCTCACTGCACGAAATACAGATGAGACAGCAGAGACAAACGGCGCACCACCAGCCAGTGAAGCAGGAAAGAGTTTTTGCTCTTCAAAACCATACTCAAGCGCCATTGATATATCGCCGGTATTTGATACACCTGGCAATACTGGCACGTTACACTTAACCAGCTCACTTAATAGTGTAGGCGATACAGCGGGAGTAACTATAAAATCTGAGCCTGCTTCTAGCGCTTGCTTTAAAATTGTTTCGTTAATAACGGTGCCTGCGCCCACTTTTAGCTGTGGAACCTGTTCTTTTATGGCTTTAAGCGCATCAATTGATGCATCTGTTCTAAGAACAACTTCTACCAAAGTTAGGCCTGCCTCTGCCATTGCTTTAGCAATGTTTACACCTTGCTCTGGCGTGTCTGCTTGAATTATAGGTAGCAGAGTTTGCCCTGCCATTAGTTCAGAAAAGCGAGTCATGCGTTATTTCCCTTATTTTTAAATAATCGTGCTACTTAGTGTTATAAATTGAGTAAATTAGCCAGTTAGAGACCTGATTTAGCCATGGCTTGTTGAAAAACATCTTTTGGTGCAATAGCACCGGGTTGCTGAATAACAGCGCCGGCAGCCTGCGCGCCCAGCTTAACCGCTTCACTTATAGGGCGCCCATCTAAGCGCGCTCCTAAATACACGCCGTTAAAGGCATCGCCTGCGGAGGTTGTATCAATAACGTTTTTAACCGGCGTAATACTGTGGCTTTGCACTGTATTAGCCTCTTTTGTAATGACTGAATCGGGGCCGTTTTTTACTATAATTTCGTTAATGTTGTACGGAGCCAAATAATCAATTACCGCTTCTACACTTTGCACGTTGTAAAGCGTTTCTAAGTCTTCAACGCCGGGTAACGTAATATCGGCTAAGCTAAATGCACTATGGTATTGCGCTTTAGTTTGCTCAACGTTATCCCAAAGTCGCGCACGGTAATTTGGGTCAAATACTATTTTTACACCCGCGGCTTTAAGTTGCTTTACTATGTCCCAAAACTGCGCTCTTGCTTGCTCTTCTATTACGGCTAAAGAAATACCCGAAAAGAAAAACATATCACCCGATGACAGCTGCTTAACAAGCTCAGGGCTGATAAATTCAACCACCTTTTTGGCTGCTGAATCATCCCGCCAATAAATAAAACTGCGCACGCCTTGATCGTCCGTTTCTATGTAATACATACCTGGGACTTTACTGCTATGAGCAAATACATAGTCTGTATTTAATTGCTCACTTGCAAAACGCTCACGCATTTTTTTACTTAAGTTATCTTCCCCTAAAGCGGTAATAACTGAGGTGGTGATTTGTGGGAAACAACGCTTTAAGTAAACAGCCGAATTGTATACGTCACCTGCAAATGACTGATGCAATGTAGAGGGAACAGTCGCTCTTAACTCAATCATGCACTCGCCAATAAAGTAAATATTTTTCATTATTATCACTTACCTTAGGTAGTAAATGGCTGTGAGAAACACAGCCATTGCCAACAAATTAGTTAGGCTTTTTCAATGGTTCAATTTTTGGAATTAAAATCCATACAGCTGCCATTGCAATAATCGCTAAAGACGCGCCTATCACAAACGCCGGTGTATAATTACCGTCCGCTGTTAAAATAGGTACCAATGACGTAAGCCCTACAGCACCTAATTTAGCGGCCATGCCAGAGAAGCCCGACAACGTACCTACCGCTTTTTTACCCAGTAAGTCGCTTGGTAAGGTTTGAACGTTACCAATGGCGGTTTGAAAACCAAATAAAATAACAGCCATAATAAGTACCGCAATTACCGGCTCGCCTGGGTTTGCCATTGCAAGCAGCGCCGGCAACATAATTAAACACCCTAATGTGATGGTCAGCTTACGCGTTTTATCGGTATTCCAGCCTGCTTTAAGGCGGTTTTGGGCAAGTAAGCCACCAAACCAAGCACCAAACATAGCGCCTTGTATCTCTCGTTGATAAATGATTAGCTATCATTTATCACATCGAAGTC
>OLGU01000232.1_pt1 | contig 15074 bp, 12 predicted proteins | sample 1609281 | NCBI WGS metagenome assembly OLGU01 (sample SAMN05416705, study PRJEB24817) | seawater metagenome | isolation source: Sea water | place: Canada:Atlantic | collected 2013-07 | reverse complement strand
CATGAAACTCACGTGTTTGAGCAAGGCAGGTTGGGTTGTCTAGGAATTGAGAAATGCGTGCAGCACGATCTGGGTCACCAGGGACAATAGCAAGCTCAGCCCCTTTTAAATCGTCAATACATAATCCTAAGTGAAATACCTTTTCCATAACTAAGCCTTTTTATAAAAATTTGTTGTCAATCTAGCATCATTACGGCAAATGTAAACTAAGTACAGGACGTATGTCCGATGTTGAAAAATACTTATAAATGATGGCTTTATTCATTCACATTGAATATTAAATCAAAGGCTTAAAGTTCGTTAAAAGGTGGGTGGTTGACTTGTTTATTGAGAGTCTATATGTATTGATTATGGTGATAATTTAAATTTATCAATACGTGGTTTAAAGCATTTTTAGTTATTTAATAACAAATAGTTACGGTTTTATTTTGACTTTATTTTAACGGCTTTTATATAAGCGCGTAAATAATGCTTGAGCAATAAGTGAGCGCATTACGCGATATTTGCAAATAGGTCGATAATTTTAGTTTTTGCATAACTAATCAAAACCACATGAATAAAACACACAAGTATAGGATTTATTATGAGCACACAATTTGACGCGTTTAAACGTAAAGTAGAGCACTGTTTATGTGCACCTGGCGATGGTGTATTTACAGTTAATACCGCGAAAGAGCGTAAAGCGGCATTACGTAATAAATTGTATGGGCAAAGCGAAAATGTTGATGTTTTGTGGCGCGATTCTTTAACACAATTACCCGAATCTTCTCACAAAGCGGTTATGTTAGGTATTAGCTCAGATTGTGGCGGCGGTATTTTACGTGGCGCAAACTGGGGGCCATTATTTTTACGCTCAGCCTTGATTGATCAGCAAACCCAGTGCCGCTCTTTTGATTTAGGTGATGTACGCGTTATCCCGCATTTATTACATGATAAATACTTAAACGACGCCACAATTTCAAACTGCCAAAAAGCCCTATACGGCGATAAAAACGATGATTACTACGTAAGCCCGCTTTCTATTACCGAAGATGTGTGTGACAGTTTTTACGCCACATTTAAAGATAAAGGCATATTTGGTATTGGGGGCGATCACTCAATCAGCTACCCACTAACTAAAGCGTATTTAAAAGCTAAGCGTGAGCAAGGCAAACGTACTGCTATTATTCATTTTGATGCGCATACCGATTTATTAGTAGAGCGCTTAGGGATAGATTTATGCTTTGGCTCGTGGTGTACGCATATATTAGAGTTTTTACCTGCACCGCATCATTTAATCCAGTTTGGTATTCGCTCAAGCGGTAAACCTAAATCGCACTGGGAAAGCACCTTTGGTGTAAAACAACATTGGGCTAATGAAATTATAGAGCGTGGTGCAAAAGCGGTTGCTGATGAAACCATTGCGCAGCTTAAAGCCGATAAAGTAGATGAAGTTTACGTAAGCTTTGACATAGATGCACTCGATGCCGAATTTGCCTCAGCCACGGGCACACCAGAAGATAACGGCTTAACCCCGCAACATGCACTGGATATTTTACAAGCTATTGCCGATGAGTTTCCAATTACTGGCGCCGACATGATGGAAATAGCGCCATTTACCGACAGCTCATTAGTAGGCCAAGCAAGTTCAGAAACAACATTACGTGAAGGCGCTAAAATTTCAGCGTTCTTAATTAGTGCAATGAATAGATAGCAGGTTAGTCTTTAAAAAAATCTAGTCCTATCAGCGTATAGGGCTAGGTTAAAAACTAGCGGTTCGGTTACCCTCGGCTATAGTTGGTGTATATCTGTTTTAGTTTTGAGGCGAAGCTAAATGAAGCTGTACTTATTTTTGTTGTGTTTTGCATGCATAAGGCTCAATGCAGCTGAAATTACAATAGTGACCGAAGTATTCCCCGACTTTCAATACATTGACGAAAACAACCAACTTGCAGGGCGCTCTGTAGATAAAGTGAGAAACGCGCTCGCCAATACAGATATTAAATACACTATGTTAGCGCATAGTTGGGCTGTGTCTTATAACGCAGTATTAAGAGATACGAATACCTGTATATTTTCTATTGTAAGGTTACCTAAGCGAGAAGATAAGTTTAGCTGGGTGGCTGAGCTTGAAAGTTTTGACTCTGCTATTTATGCCCTTAAATCACGTAACATTCGCTTAAAAACGCTTAACGACGCTAAAAAATATAAAACAGCGGTGCTTAGGGATAATTTTAGCCACCATTATCTGCTAGAGCGTGGCTTTAGTGAGGCTAAAAACTTATTGATAATTGATAACTTAGACAAAATAGATAAATTAATAAGCACACGGCACGATATTCTCGACTTTGTTATTTTAAGTAAAAAACAATTTAACTACCGCGCACAGTTTGAGCCAAAGCTTAAATTATTAGAGCCTATATTTACGCTCAATACACAACACTCCCCCCTTTACTTTGCCTGTAATAAAAACATGCCGCAAAGCCTACAAGATAGACTTTCGCTGGCATTCGATGAAGCAAAAAAGAAAAATAAACAACGCTAATTCAATGGCTTATTAATTTAGCCTGTAAAAGCATAAATATAAATTGCCGCGTTTAAAAAAGCGTCTATAATCAGCTGCTTTTTATTGAAAAAGCGCTAACTTTTTGGAGCGTTAAATGGGTGATTTAATCGGGATTAGCTTATTGATCTTGATCAGTGCGTTGTTTGCCATGTCGGAAATTGCTATTGCAGCGTCGCGTAAAATTAAACTGCGGGTAATGGCCGATGAAGGCAGTGATAACGCGGCCGCGGTATTAAAACTGCAAGAAAACCCTGGGGCGTTTTTTGCGATGATCCAAATTGCCCTAAACGCGATTGCTATTTTAGGCGGAATAGTGGGCGAACAAGCGCTATCGCCTTATGTACAAAGTATCTTGGTGCTTTTTTATCAAGGTGTACACCTTGAAAAAATTAGTTTTTTATTTTCGTTTTTTACCATTACCTCGCTGTTTATATTATTTGCTGATTTAATGCCAAAGCGTTTAGCGATGATCATGCCCGAAGCGGTGGCTGTGCGTGTGGTAACATTAATGCGATGGGTTACTTTTGCACTTACGCCATTAGTGATGTTTTTTAATGGTTTAACTAATTTTGTACTGCGTTTATTTAAAGTACCCGCAGAGCGAGAAGATATTGTTACCACCGAAGACATTGTGGCGATGATGGACGCGGGCGCAGAATACGGCAGCTTACAACAACAAGAGTATGAGCTAATTGGCAATGTGTTTGAACTAGAAGCACGCTTTTTATCAAGTGTAATGACCCCACGCGACCAAATAGTTTATTTTGACTTAAATGAAAGCAGCCACGATATAGCCACCAAAATTATTGAAAACCCCCATAATCATTTTTTAGTGGTCTCGGGTAATTTAGATAAATTACGCGGCTCTGTTGAGTCAAAAGATATACTACGACAAGTACTAAAAGGTGAGCCAGCTAATATTAAGCAAGAGCTGATTGAAACAGACGTGTTTTATTTACCTGAAACCCTAAGCCTGTCTGAAGCGCTAAATGCGTTTAAAAGTGCAGCTAAACCGTTTGCTGTGGTAGTAAATGAATATGCCTTGTTAGTCGGTATTGTTACCGTAAAAGATTTAATGAAAGGGTTTATGGGAGATTTAATTACCCATCAAGGCGATGAACTTATTATTGCCCGCGATGAGCACTCATGGTTAGTGGATGGCTTAACCCCGATTTCTGATTTAGCAAAAGTATTAGGCATTGAAGAGTTTCCCGATCAAATGCACTTTGAAACCGTGGCTGGCTTTTTAATATACACAATGAAGCGTATACCTAAACGTGCTGAGTACTTTACCTTTAATGGCTTTAAATTTGAGGTGGTTGATGTTGAGGGCATAAGGGTTGAGCAATTATTGGTGTCTCGTATAAATAAATAGTGATAAATTTGCATTAAAGCCAAGCTTAGCTTGGCTTTTTTGTTGCAGGTTAATAAATAACGAACCGCAATAAAGTTTATTTTTCATACTTGTCCGTTTTATTTTTCATCAAATTAACACCTTCTACAACCTATGTCGTAGTTTAATTTTGCAACTGTAAGTTAGTGTAAATTTGCACCCATTTTAATTTATTCTCGTTTAGATTTACTTTAGAATGATCGTTCACTCTAGACATAAATAGACTAAAAGGTATTTAACATGCAGCGTTCTCGCATCGCTTTATTTGTATTAACAGCCCTCGTTGGATCTGTTGCTTTAACAGGTTGCGACCAAGCAGCTGACTCGCAACAAGCTTCAGCTCCACAAGCAGTACCTGTTGGTGTAATTACATTAAAAAGCCAAGCGCTTACACTAAAAAAGGAGCTTCCCGGTCGCATTAGTGCTTTTCAAATTGCGGAAATCCGCCCGCAAGTAAGTGGCATTGTGCAATCGCGTTTATTTAAAGAAGGTGCTCAAGTTAAGCAAGGCCAAGCGCTTTATCAAATTGACCCCGCTACGTTTGAAGCTGACCTAGCAGCAAGCGAAGCAGCTGTGGCCCGCGCTGAGGCAAGTATTGCCAGCACTAAATCAAAAGCGTCGCGTTATAGCGAGCTTTTAAAAATTAAAGCCGTAAGTCAGCAAGACTTTGACGAAGCAGATGCAGCGCAAAAGCAAGCACAAGCAGAGCTATTAACGGCAAAAGCACAGCTTAAATCGGCGCAAATTAACCTAGACTACAGCCATGTATCTTCTCCAATCAGTGGCCAAATTAGTAAATCGAGCGTTACTGTTGGTGCGCTTGTTAGCGCTAATCAAACAACAGCACTGGCAACAGTGACCCAGCTTGACCCTATTTATGTTGATTTAACCCAATCAAGCAACGAGCTAACTCAACTTAAAAAAGCTATTTCTTCAGGTTCATTGAGCGTTGATTCACAATCGCAAACAGATGTTGAACTGCAAATGGAAGATGGCTCAACTTATCCACTTAAAGGCACGTTACAGTTCTCTGAAGTGACAGTAGACCCAAGCACAGGGTCGGTTACCTTACGCGCTAAATTCCCAAATCCTGATAAGTTATTATTACCGGGTATGTATGCACGTGCCTCAGTGGTTGAGGGCGTAAAACAAGACGCTATTTTAGTGCCGCAACGTGGGGTTAGCCGTAATACAAAAGGCGAGCCAACAGCCATGGTTGTTAGCAAAGAAAACACCGTTGAAAGCCGCGTTTTAAAAGTAGACAGAACGATTGGTTCAAACTGGTTAGTAACCGACGGGCTAAGCGATGGCGATAAAGTGATTATTGAAGGGTTACAAAAAATTCGCCCTGGAGCGCCGGTAACACCGACTGAAGTTTCACCATCAGCAACAGCTGACAAAGCGCAATAACGGAGAGTTTTAATGTCACGATTTTTTATCGACAGACCCATCTTTGCATGGGTACTTGCTATCGTGGTTATGCTTGCAGGTGTTTTAGCTATTCAAAGTTTACCAATAGCTCAGTACCCGTCAATTGCCCCGCCGGCAATTAGTATTACTGCAACATACCCGGGCGCATCAGCACGTACCCTAGAGGATACGGTTACCCAAGTTATTGAGCAAAAAATGAAAGGCCTTGATGGTTTGCTATATATGTCATCGACTTCTGAGTCGAGTGGTTCAGCAACCCTTACGCTTTCATTTAGCGCCGAAACTGACCCGGATATTGCACAGGTACAAGTGCAAAACAAGTTAGCCACAGCCACCCCTTTGCTACCTGAAGAAGTGCAAAGGCAAGGTGTATCGGTGGCTAAGTCTGCACGTAACTTTTTATTGGTACTGGGTTTTGTATCAAAAGATGGCAGCATGACGAATATCGATATTGGTGATTATGTGTCATCTAATGTTCAAGATATTGTTTCGCGTGTTGAAGGGGTAGGTGAGGTTCAGCTGTTTGGTTCTCAGTATGCTATGCGTATTTGGTTAGACCCAGCTAAGCTGCAAAACTACAAGTTAACCCCTGCTGATATTAGTGCATCAATCAGTGCTCAAAACGCCCAAGTGTCTGCTGGGCAATTAGGCGGCATGCCTGCGGTTGAAGGTCAGCAACTTAATGCTACCGTTACTGCACAAAGCCGTTTACAAACAGCAAAAGAGTTTGAAGACATTATAGTTAAGGCAAACGCCGATGGCTCGTTTGTACGCCTTGAAGATGTAGCCCGTGTAGAGCTTGGTGGTGAAAGCTATCGTGTTGTAGCGCGTTACGATGGACAACCAGCATCGGGCTTAGGTATTAAGCTTGCCAGTGGGGCAAATGCACTCGATACCGCAGAAGGTGTAAAAGCTGCTATTGAAGAGTTAAAAGGGTTTTTTCCTGAAGGTTTAGACGTTGTTGTCCCTTATGATACTACTCCATTTGTTTCGTTATCGATTGAAAAAGTAGTGCATACGTTAATAGAAGCGGTCGTGCTGGTATTTGTTGTTATGTATCTGTTTTTACAAAACTTCCGCGCTACGCTTATTCCAACTATAGCTGTACCTGTGGTGTTGTTAGGTACTTTTGGTATTTTGTACGCGTTTGGCTATTCAATAAATACATTAACCATGTTTGCAATGGTACTTGCCATAGGTCTACTGGTTGATGATGCGATTGTTGTAGTAGAAAACGTTGAGCGTGTAATGAGTGAAGAAAAACTCTCTGCGCTTGAAGCAACACGTAAATCGATGGATGAAATTAAAGGCGCGCTAGTAGGTATTGCCATGGTGCTGTCGGCTGTATTTATTCCGATGGCGTTCTTTAGTGGGTCTACCGGTGTTATTTATCGTCAGTTTTCTATTACGCTGGTATCAGCAATGGGGCTCTCGGTATTAGTAGCACTTATTTTAACACCTGCATTGTGTGCCACGCTTTTAAAGCCTAGCCACGTGCATGATAATAGCTCGATGTTTGGCCGTTTTTTCAGTGGTTTTAACCGCGGGTTTGATAAAACAAATGCCGGCGCGCAAAGTTTTGTAAGCCGTATGATCCGCTTATCTAAGCGCTACCTTTTATGTTATGGCCTTATTGTTGCGGGCATGGTGTATATCTTTTCAAGCCTACCTACAGCGTTTTTACCTGATGAAGACCAAGGTATTTTGTTTAACCAGGTTTCACTGCCTGCAGGCTCAACTACCGAAGAAACATTAGAAGTGGTTAAAAAAGTAGAAAACCACTATTTAAACGATCAATCTGAAGCTGTTAACGGTATTTTTACGGTAACCGGATTTAGCTTTGCAGGTTCTGGTCAAAACTCAGCAATAGGGTTTGTAAACTTTAAGCATTGGGATGAGCGCGAACGTGATGATTTATCTGTGCAAGGTGTGGCAGGTAAAGCAATGGGCTATTTCTCAACGATTAAAGAAGCGTTTGTGTTTGCTTTCCCGCCGCCAGCCATTGTTGAGCTAGGTACTGCAAATGGTTTTAATATTTTCTTACAAGACAGGGTTGGACTTGGCCACGATGCTTTATTAGCAGCGCGTAATCAATTACTTGGTTTAGCGAGTCAAAGCCCAATTTTGGCGGGTGTACGCCCTAACGGACAAGAAGATATGCCCGAGCTGCAACTTGATGTTGACCTTGCTAAAGCACAAGCACTCGGTGTGTCTCAGGCTGATATTAACAGCACGCTATCAACTGCGTGGGGTAGTAGTTACGTTAATGACTTTATTGACCGTGGCCGCGTTAAAAAGGTCTACCTACAAGGTGAAGCGCAAGGACGTATGGTGCCAGAGGATTTAAATAAGTGGTATGTACGTAATGACAGCGGCGATATGGTGCCATTTTCAGCCTTTGCAAGTTCGTATTGGACCTATGGTTCACCACGTCTTGAGCGTTATAACGGCTTTTCAGCAATGGAAATTCAAGGTACTGCTGCACCAGGTTACAGTACTGGCCAAGCAATGGATGAAATGGAGCGCTTAGTTAAACAACTTCCTAATGGAATTGCCTCTGAGTGGACGGGTATCTCGTTTCAAGAGCGCTCTAGCAGTGGCCAAGCACCGTTACTTTACGGCATATCGCTATTGTTTGTATTTTTATGTTTAGCAGCGCTTTATGAAAGCTGGGCTGTACCGTTTGCGGTTATGCTTATTGTGCCATTAGGTATATTTGGTGCGACGGTTGCTGCGGTAATGGCAGGTTTATCTAATGATATTTACCTTCAGGTAGGTTTATTAACCACCATAGGATTAGCCTCTAAAAATGCAATATTAATCGTAGAATTTGCGATTCATAAAATGCAAGAAGGCCTAGGGTTAGTCGATGCGGCTATTGCAGCAGTACGCTTACGCTTACGTCCAATATTAATGACCTCAATGGCCTTTATTTGTGGTGTTATACCGCTTGCTATTGCCTCAAGTGCCGGTTCAGGTGCGCAAAATGCACTGGGTATTTCGATTATAGGTGGTACGCTTGCCTCTTCTATTTTAGTGGTGGTATTTGTGCCGTTATTCTTTGTTTTAGTTCGTCGTGTATTTCCAATGAAAAACACCGACGATAAAAAGGAGAGCGCACAATGAGCATTAAACGCTTCACTTTAAGCGCAATTACATTAGTTGTTTTAAGTGGCTGCCAACTAGCCCCTGAGCAAAAAGACCTTGCTTTACCAGTGCCAGATACTTATGTATCTGACACTGAGCAAGCAGCAGCGCAGCAGTTACATTGGCAGCAATTTTTTAATGATGAAAAATTGCAAACCTTGATTAGCTTGAGCCTTGAGCATAATAAAGATATGCAAATAGCGGTATTAAATGTGCAGCGTGTACGCGGTTTGTACCAAATTGAAGATTCGGGTTTATACCCTTCATTAGATTTTAATGGTGGGGCTACGCGCCAACGTTTACCGGCTGATTTAACCAGTACGGGTGAAGCAGGTATTAGCTCACAGTACAGCGCAACGGTCGGTATTACCTCTTATGAATTAGATATTTGGGGTAAGGTACGTAACCAGTCTGAGCAAGCCCTGCAAAACCTCTATAACACTGAGCTTACGCAATACAGCACGCAAATTTCACTCATTGCTGAGCTTGCCAATGCTTGGTTAAACTACGCAACTGACTTACAGCTATTAGAGCTTGCTAAAGAAACATTAAGCTCGCAGCAGGAGTCGCTCTCGCTTACGCAAAAAAGCTTTGATTTAGGCGCTACATCGGCAATTACGCTTGAGCAGCTTAAAAGTACGGTTGCCACTGCAAAAGTAGATATAGCAACATATAAACGCTTGTTAAAACGTGATAAAAGCGCGTTAGATTTACTGGTAGGGCGCCCTGTATCGAGTGATTTATTACCGACTAACTCGTTAACTAATTTACTGGATTTACCAGAAGTACCGGTTGGTTTACCCTCTGATTTATTAACGCAGCGCCCTGATATTAAAGCCGCTGAGCATGCTTTATTAGCCGCTAACGCGAATATAGGTATAGCGCGTGCGGCGTTTTACCCAAGCATTAGCTTAACCGCGACTGCGGGCAGTTCGTCTAGTGATTTAAGTGGCTTGTTTGATTCAGGCTCAGGGACGTGGAGCTTTGTACCGTCAATCAACTTACCAATTTTTACTATGGGACGTAATCAGGCAAATCTTGATGTGGCAAAGGCCGATCAAGAAATTGCGGTGGCGACGTACCAGCAAAAAATTCAAAATGCGTTTCGTGAAACTGCCGATGCATTAGCAGATAGAGAAGGCTACAAAGAGCAACTTGATGCCCTTGATATGCTAATTAGTTCGCGTCAGCTAACGTACGATTTATCAAAAATGCGTTACGAAAAAGGCGCTGATAGCTACCTACAGGTACTTGATGCACAGCGTACGTGGTACTCGGCTCAACAGCAGTTAATAACAGGTCAGCAGGCTTACCTTGCCAGCCAAATTAATTTGTATAAAGCTTTAGGTGGCGGCTGGAATATAGCTAAAACACCTGTGCAAGAGCAGTAAAATGAAAGGTGTTGTTAAGTTAAGCTATGCAATGAACTTACGCTGTATTAAGTATGCGCTTAATACCAGAGTAGGGTTATGAGCACGAAAGCTAAAAGGCATATAGACCCAGCATTAGCACAAGCTAGGCGAGAGCAGGTGCTGAGTGCTGCCTCAGAGTGTTTTAAACGCAAGGGATATCATGGCGCAGGCATGGCCGAAATATCCCGTACTGCAGGCATGAGCGCTGGGCATATATATAACTACTTTGAAAGCAAAGAGGCAATAATTGAAAGTATTATTGCTAAAGACATGGAAGAAATGTTTTCTATCTTTCAAGAGTTTGAAGATCACCCAGGTGATGTTCTGCAAGCGCTTATAGATGGCTTAAACATTGGTGTACAAAGGCATATGGATACCGGTGCCTGTGTGGTTGATTTAGACATGATGGCGGAAGCGGGTCGCAATAGTAAAGTGGCCTCGCTTTTACGAGATATGGATATTCAAGCACGGGGGCGCATGCGCCAACTACTCACCAGTGAACGTAGTGCACTTAAAGACACTGATGAACACGAACTTGAAAGCCGCATTAACGTTATTTTTTCGATGATGGCGGGGTTACTGCTTCGTAAGATGCTCTACCCTGAACTCACCGAAGAAACGGTGTTAATCGCGCTAAGGCCTGCGATGAAAACCTTGCTAATGCCGTTTGATAAAACCGAGTAATAGAAAACTAAAAAGCGAGTCAAAAGACTCGCTTTTTTAATGCTAAATGCGCTCTACGCACCACAATAGTGCCATTGCAGCGATAGCAAGGGAGCCAATTGGCATCACCCATTTTATGTAAATAGGTTTATTGCGCATGGTTAGTAACACCGGCAGTGTAATACACAATATACTCAGCTGCCCAAGCTCTACACCTAAGTTAAACGCTAAAATGCTGAGCAATTGATAATCGCTCGAGAGCCCAAGCTCACCCAGTACACTGGCAAAGCCCATTCCATGTAACAAACCAAACGCAAAAGTAAGCCAGCCAAGGCGTAATATAACCGGCCATACATTGTTTAAAGCCGCAAATAATACCGAGATTGCAATACCTAGCTCTACCCAGCGGCTACTTGGCGAAACAAGATTAAGAGCCGTAGCAGTAAGGGTAAGTGAATGCGCAAGGGTAAACGCAGTCACAATCCACGCAGTGTGCTTAATAATATGCTTTTTACTTGCTATTGCCTGCCAGTGACTATCATTGCGTGTTAAAACGCAGGTTAAAAGTAGTGCAATTAAAAATAAAATATGGTCAATGCCAATCCAAATATGCAACACGCCTTGATAAACATATTGGTTAAAAGTCGTTAAATAACTCGATTGCTCAGTGGTAAAAGTGTGCTGTTGCTCATCTATAGTGAAAACCCGCGAAACCTGATTTACATTTACAATAACTTTGTGGTTTGCGTCTTGGTTAAAAAAAGCGCGGTACGTTAACGTTACATCTGCATCAGTGTTACAGCTAAAAACTAGCGGTAAAACTAAATATGCTTCATTAAAATGATTATCTAATTGGTAGTTATCGGTGATTGTTAATGGGCAAGTTTGCTCATTTTGTAAAACCGATAGAGTATTTTTGGCATAGCGATTGATAGCTGATTTTTGTGATTTTAATTCGCCCCAGCTTATTTGTGTGTCTTGGTTAACATCAAGCGCAACTTATTGTTCTAAATCGCTAATATTTATTTGCCAGGTGCCTGTGTATTGCTTTTCGTTATCGGTATTATCCAGCGAAATGTAGCTTGTGCTCAACTGATGTGCTTGCACGCTAAAGTTGGCAAATAGTGCAACTATAAATAAAACAAATAACGCGTTTATTTTACTCATAAAGAATCCCTAACCATCGTATTTGCTTGGCTTAGTAAGTGTTTATCTGTACTCATTTTTGCTTGCTGCCAATTTATATTTGCCCAGTATTGTGCCTTGGCTTGGTTTGCTTGTACATGAATATAGTAGTTAGCTAAGTCGTTGGCATGGAAGGTATCTTGGCGTTGTTCACGTAATTTTACGCGCTGTTGCATGAGCGGTTGCCACACCGTATTAGTGTGCTTATTACTGCGTTTTTCAGCTATGGCTAACTTGAGCAAAATAGCGTCTTCAAGCGATGAGTGGCTATTGGCAAGTTTACCGAGTGTATTAAGCACTTTTTCAGGGTTGTTTTGCTGCAGTTGAATATCGGCCCACAGCACAATAAGGCTCACCGGGGCTGTGTTTAAATCAATATTATTTATATGCTGCTGCGCACGGGTGAATTTATTGAGTCTAAACGCCATTTCGCTGAGCACATGTTTTGTCGCTAAGCTGCTGTTTTTGTTTTGCGTAAGCTTAACTAACGCGTGATAACTTTCACTAAGTTTGCCCTGTTGGCTTTGTACATCTAGCACACACGTGCTGGCCGTTAATAGGCTGGTGTTACCAATTAATGCCACGCAATGGCGCTTAGCTTGTTCAAATTTGCCTTGTGTCATCAACATATTAGCGAGTAATAAATGGGTGTTTACATGATCTGGCTGGGTTTTTAATACGTTATTAGCAACGTCTATGGCACGCGAAAACGCATGCTCCTTTTGAAGTACCCGTGCATATAAATAACCGCTTTGTGCAGTTGCAGAAGCGGTATATAGGTTTTTTAAGCGTTTTTTTAATACACCTTGATAGCGCACTGTTTGGCCTATGTATTGGCTATTTAGCACCAGCGCAGTGAGTTGCTCAAGGGTTAAATTAGCACTTAATGTTGCATTGCTTGAGGCAATAATTGCGTTATCTTTTGGGGTAATTGGTTTTGCAAGCACGTTATTTACACACAGTGCAGCGCAAAAAACAAAGAGCATTTTTTTATAATGACTGCGCATTGTTTTATCCTCTTAAAAAAGCCATCCATGGCCATCAGCTTAATTTACTTACTGAGTTAGTTACCAGAAGCGCCCGATGAAATACCGCTTACGTCTGTGTCTGTATTGATAAAGACACGTCCGTTGGTAGATAGCGGTTGCGCAGTGGGGCTTTGATTAAATGCATCGCTTGCAAATTGTGCAAAGTCCACTTGCAGTGCTTCAATGGTTATATTTACCGCTGCAGTCACTTGCTGGTTAACACCGTCTGATACACCAAACATAAAGCTGTCGCTACCGGTTGCTTCTTTGTTTGGGGTATAGGTAAAGCTGCCATCGCTATTTACTACAGCGTTACCTAATGTCGGCTGCGAAGTTAATGTGTATGTTAATGTATCGCCATCAGCATCGGTGGCCACTAACATGTCGTTAATTTCAACTTCTGTTTGTGTAATTAACATTGCATCACTAGCATTGGGCGCAGAATTTACAACCGGTGTGGGTTGTTTGTTATCATCATCACTGCTACACGCGCTTAGTGCCAAAGCGCATAACAATATACTGCTATGGGTAAGGTTTAAATTACGCATACGTTACTCCTTATTTAGAGCCTGCAAGTGGGGTGGCTAAGTATGGGAAAGTGGCATCCATCATGCTCGCATCAACTGGAGCACCATCAGTGAATGGCACTGTACCTACATCAGCATCCTCTGGTGTACATAGACCTAAGTCGGTGTCTTCACCATTTACAGGAATAGGATGACATAAACGCCCCATTACCACGCGAAGTGCAATATCAACGACATCGTCACCTGGACGGCGCCCGTTTGGAAAACCTGCTAAATCATCACCGGCTACACCAAATGCAGACTGATCAGTTTGTGCTGTGGCTGCAATTGCAGTATTTAAACGTAGCATTTCTGATGGCGTTACGGTGGCTTGTTGGTTTACCCCTGCAAAACCAGTTAAAAATGCGGTGATTAAATCAGTACGTGGAAAGTTAGTTGGAGCAAGAGTTTCTAAATTAGCGCCAAGTGTGGTATTTACTGCATCTTAAATAAAATATTTAACAGCTCTGGTAAAGACGGGTGCGAAACGTAATCTAAAAACTGTGCATCGTCTTTAGGGTGAGCCGTTGAGAAGGTATCTTTGTCTTTAATACCAATAACTAGCTCATTAACTAATGGATTACCTAAGCGTGAAACCTGTGTTAATGCACCGCCATTTACCGCGTTATCTGCAAATTTAGCGTTAGGGTTTAAAATGCGTGCTTGAGGTAGGCTCGCTGTTGTCCATGAACCAATTACGCCGTTGCCTTCACCTACAATACAGCTTTTAGGCATTTCAACTGCAATTGAGGTAACGTTTTTATCTACGAGGTCGTCATTCTCACTGCTTTGTGTAATCCCTCCAGGGAAACCACCGCCATCCCCAGCACCTGGCGCACTATCACCTTCAACGGGAACGTAATTTACTAAATCGAATGTTTTACCTAAGTTAACGACAAATGGGTCTTTGCGCTGACCAACAAATACTTTGGCCATACTGTCACAGCCTGGTACCGAAACTTGATAAACAAACTGATCTGCATAGGTTTGGTAATCAGCCATTGAACCAAATGTTTTGTCACCAATATAATCAAGCGGTTTATTAAACGTGGTTGAACTGGTGGTGGTATTACTTAATGCTGTACTGGTCCCCGTGCGTTGTGGACCGCTTATCATGCTGAGTGTGTATGACTCGCTAAAATTAGCGGCGCTATCATCACCTGCTGCTACACCACCAACGTTTTTAAGAGGTACAGATACAGTACGCTGATTATCTTCTGGGCCAACGGTTAATTGCACGCCTTGATTATCGTTTGGCAGCATACTGGTAAAATTAAAAGCAAAGGTAATATCCTCAACTGCATCACCGTCGTTATCAATATGAATACTGTAGGTTGCATCTGGGTCCATAGCAAAGTAGTTAGGGCCGCCGTAGGCATCTTGTAGAGGAATATAGTTGGCAATAAATGTAACGTAGTCGTCTCTGCCTGCTTCATAACTATTAAATACGTAAAAGTCGGTAGAGTCTAAGGTTGGAAAGCGGCTAATGTTCGGCGCTTCACGATGACTTGATGCCTCGCTAGAGGTGCTTACTAAGGTACTGCATACTACTACTGCGAGTATAGATGGAGTTAAAGCTTTCATGACTTTTTCCTTTAGTTTTGATTGGAGTCATAACTAATAACGAAGCAAAAAGCACAATGGATGCAAAAAAGTCTGTCTCTTATACACATCTCCGAGCCCACGAGACAAGAGGCAATCTCG
>OLGU01000224.1_pt1 | contig 15362 bp, 16 predicted proteins | sample 1609281 | NCBI WGS metagenome assembly OLGU01 (sample SAMN05416705, study PRJEB24817) | seawater metagenome | isolation source: Sea water | place: Canada:Atlantic | collected 2013-07 | reverse complement strand
AGATTGCCTCTTGTCTCGTGGGCTCGGAGATGTGTATAAGAGACAGATATTAGTATTATCCCAACCTTTATTTTAACGCCACTAACATACTTAGGCGGCGTATTTTATTCAATTACGCTACTGCCAGAGTTTTGGCAAAATGTATCGCAAATAAACCCAATTATTTATATGGTTAATGCGTTTCGTTATGGCTTTTTAGGCGTGTCGGATGTTGATTTAAGTGTCGCGCTTGGCGTTATATTAGTATTTATTACGGTGCTATTTACTTTAGCGCTAACGTTAATTAAAAAAGGTGTGGGGCTTAGACATTAATGAGCGATGCAAATTCACGCAGTATTGTATCTAATCAGGCGGGTATACACGAAAAGATTGATGAAATCGTTAACAAGCATTTAAACGCAGAGTTTAAAAAGCCTATTGCTGAGCACACTCAACAAGCGTTTGATGAAGTCAATGAGCAGGTTCAAGCTTTTAATGGACCGCTTATTATAGACTCATGTTGTGGAGTAGGAGAGAGCTCGGCTAATTTAGCTAAGCGCCACCCAGATGCATTAATTATTGGTATTGATAAATCGTCACACCGCTTAGATAAGCACGATGTTGAATATAAACAAACAGACAGCGGCCAGTACATTTTGGTACAAGCTGACTTAAACGACTTTTGGCGTTTAGCTGTGGCTGCTAATTGGCAGCCTACTCATCATTATTTGCTTTATCCTAACCCATGGCCTAAATCTAAGCATATCCAACGTAGGTGGCACGGCGCGGCTATTTTTCCGTTTATTGTTAAGCTAGGCGGACGTTTAGAGGTGCGCAGCAACTGGGATATTTATGTAAAAGAGTTTGCCAGAGCGCTTGAACTAACTGGTCATCCTTGTGAGGTAACGCTGTATGAGTCAAACGAAGCAATTACTCCGTTTGAGCGTAAATACTGGGCCAGCGGCCAACAAAGCCATCGTTTAGTGATAGATCTTTAAACGGCCACTTCCTCTTGGCTTGATGAGTTAACATGTGGCGCTGGGTAAGCAAAGTAATTGCCTTGCATCAGAGCCACATCTACATTTTTAAGCGCATTTTCAATACTTATATTTTCTACCGACTCTGCCATGAGCGTTAAACCAAGTTGCTTTGCAGCATGAACTGTATGCTCAATAAATAATGCTATATTTTCATCACTTACTGCTTGTTTTACTAATGCGCCGTCGAATTTTATACCGTTTACTTCAAGCTTTAGCGCATTCGAAATATTTGAATAACCACTACCAAAACCAGTAATAATGACATTCACCCCTTTGGTTTTTACCATAGAAATAAATGTTTTAACCTCTAAAAAATTAGTAATAGCGTGTGACTCTAAAAGGCCAAGCGTGATGTTTTCTGGGTGCGGGTAGCGCTTAAGCTCGTTAGCAATGTATTCACTCAAACTAGGGTCGAGTATATCTTTATCGCTTATATTTAAGCTCCAGTATATATCTGTTTTTCTAAACCGCTCTATACATTGGCTAAATAGCGTGCGCGTTAGTAGTCCGCCCATTCTTGAGCGGCTCACTACATTTAAAAATGAGTCGGGTTTTAAAATTTCGCCATTTTTAGTCACCATTCTGGCTAAGCATTCGTAATGTACAACTTCATTATTGGTGGTGTTAAACATAGCCTGAAAATAAGGCACTATGCGGTTGTTATCAAATGCTTCTTGAACCTCTTTGGCAAGGCTTACATTGTATTGATACTGGTTTTTTACATCGCTCATTACTTTTGAGTAGCTAACAACCTTACCGCGGCCGTGTTTAGCCTGAAGCGTTGCAATGTGCGCGTTTTCAATCAGTAGTGATTTATTACCACTGGCGATACCTGCGCAGTAAGTTATATAAATAAATGGGTTTGTTAATACAGGGCTGTTTGCGTTATACGACTCAACTAAATCGCTCAGTTCGCTGCTTTTAAAGCTTTTAGGGGTAAGAACGGCAATTTTATTGGTAGCAAGGCGATATACTTTACAGCTTTGCGGGCTGCGAATTTGATAATGACTGAGCAAGTTTTTCATTACACTGTCGCCAACTTGAGTGCCATAAAAGCTATTAATATCTTCAATTTCGTTCACCCAAATAATGGCAAGCTGCATGTGGTGTGAATTACTCTTTTTGATAAAGTACTTAAGCGCAATATGATTGGCAAAGCCCGTACTGGCATCTGTTGTTAGGGTACGCTTTAACAAATATATATAAATAGCTGCAACCAGTACCGCAATAAAAAAGAAAAAACACGCCGTTATTATGGCTTTAGTGACGCTGTATTGAAGCTTTTTATTTAAATCATCTAAGGTTATGTCGGCACCCGTAATGTAGGTAGTACCATATTTATCTACAAAGGGAATAAAAACAGTTTTAAAATCACCCCATTGGTCGCTAGATTGTTCAAAAACAGGCTCGGTAGAATAAAACGCGCCCCTGTTAATGTCGGTGGCCTCTGGGTATAAATCAAGAAATTGCGTAACCCGCGCATTTTCTTGATCGTCTTTAGTGTAGCTGGATGAGGTAAAATAAACTTTGTTATCGCGCATGATCATCGAATAAACGTAAGCTATATCAAGCGCTTGTGCAAGCTCTGAGAGTTGTTTACTTTTAGTTTGGTAAACCGAAAAACCAATATCGTAACCTTGGCTAATTCTATCGTGGTAACTTTGCCCTAAAATATGTTTTACGCTGGTGGCGGCATTTAGAAGGCGCTCATCGACAGCGTGCATTATTTCGCTACGCGCTGAGCTATAGGTGTAATAAACATAGACTAATAAACTGACCAAAAACAATGTAAAGCCAGCTATAAACCACTTCCCTTTTAATTTCCCTGTGAGCATACTTGTCCCTTATTGTTACACATATTAAGTATACGCATAAATGCAATTTGCCCAAAACTAAAATGTGACTTTTTAATAAAATCCTATTATTGAAATTTTTTTACAATATTTGTCATCCGTTTAGTCGCTTTTATGGCTTAAAGGGAGACATTTTACTTATATTGCAGTAAAGTTAGCGCAATTTTTAAAAGAAGCACGCTGCTTATAATAGCGCCATAGTTTGGCATTTTTAACTGTTAAACGCGTGTTTTAGCTACACACACACTAGGTATAAAGATGGATCAAAAGCGTTGTGCCGTCGCCTCTAAAGAAAGCCTTAAGCGTATATTTACTGTACCTGAAGCGCCAGACTCAACTTTAAGCAAAATTGAGCTTGAAATTTCGAGTAATTTAGCAGGGTTTTTAAACGAAAATATAGCGGCAATTGAAAAACCATTACACGAAATTGAAAAAGATTTTCAGGCTGCGGTGATCCCAGAAAACCCAACGTTTGTATCTGCTTACGCCCAAGATATTATGGAGCAGCTAGTTGCCCATTCGGTACACACGGCTGCGCCTAGCTTTATTGGGCATATGACATCGGCTCTTCCGCATTTTTTACTACCGCTTTCAAAATTGATGGTGGGGCTTAATCAAAACCTAGTAAAAATAGAAACCTCAAAAGCATTTACGCCCCTAGAGCGCCAAGTACTAGGTATGATGCATCATTTAGCTTACTCGCAAGATGAGTCGTTTTATTCGAAATGGATGCACAGTGCTAAAACATCACTCGGTGCTTTTTGTTCCGGTGGTACAGTTGCAAACATAACGGCACTGTGGATTGCGCGTAACCGCTTATTAAAACCCGACGGCAGCTTTAAAGGCATTGCCGCTCAAGGGCTCGTTGCCGGTATGCTGCATTATGGCTACAAAGGGCTGGCCGTTTTAGTGTCGGAGCGAGGGCATTATTCTTTAGGTAAATCAATTGACTTACTAGGCATCGGCCGTGAAAATTTAATTGGTGTAAAAACCTGCGAAAATAATAAGGTTGATGTGAATGCCATGCGCGAAAAAGCCTTAGAGCTTGAATCGCAAGGCATAAAAGTTATGGCAATTGTAGGGGTTGCTGGCACAACCGAGACCGGTAATATCGACCCTCTTGATGATATGGCCGATTTAGCGCAGCAAATAAACTGCCATTTTCACGTTGATGCAGCGTGGGGTGGGGCAACGCTTTTATCGCAAACGCATCGCCCATTATTAAAAGGAATTGAGCGCGCAGATTCAATTACCATTGATGCACACAAACAAATGTATGTGCCAATGGGTGCAGGCTTGGTATTATTTAAAGACCCAACTGCTACGGATGCAATAGAGCACCATGCAGAGTACATATTACGTAAAGGTTCAAAAGATTTAGGAAGCCATACACTCGAAGGCAGCCGCCCAGGTATGGCTATGTTAGTACATGCTTGCTTACGCGTTATTGGTCGCAAGGGTTACGAAATGCTTATTGATCGTAGTATCAAAAAAGCACATTACTTTGCTGATTTAATTAAAGCCGATGAAGACTTTGAGCTGATTTCAGAGCCTGAGCTGTGTTTGCTTACATACCGCTATGTGCCTAAACAAATTAAACAAGCCATAGCTCAAGCAGATGCCGCAACACGATTAGAAATTTTCGCGTCGCTCAATCGCTTTACTGCCAGTATGCAAAAACGCCAACGTGAATCAGGACGCTCGTTTGTATCGCGTACTCGCTTAACCCCGTCAAAATACGATAATCAGCCGACAGTGGTATTTAGAGTGGTATTGGCTAATCCGCTCACATCGGGTGTTATATTAAAAGAGATTTTAGCTGAGCAAAAAGAGCTTGCTAAAACAGACCCTGTATTTAAAAAGTACTTAAGTAAGTATATGCAGTAACGCCTAGGTATAAACTAAAACAAAGGCGCCAACGGGCGCCTTTGTTATTTTTGCTGTGAGTTTTTAATACAGTCTTCTTTTTAAGCGTTAAAGCAGTTTGCCCTAATAATGTCAGTTATAATTTTTTGCGATGGGTTTATTTTCTCCATTGCTAAAAATTCATCAGGTTGGTGGGCTTGATTAATTGAGCCTGGCCCCATGACTATTGTTTCACAGCCAAGTTGCTGAATAAACGGAGCTTCTGTGCAGTAATTTACTGCAACGGCTTTTTCCCCTGCAGTTTTTTCTGCCATTTTAACGAGTGCGCTATCAGTGCTGCCACTAAAAGCTGGAATGGGCTCGTGTAAATCAATTACGCTCACTGCGCTTGGGTATTGCGCGTTTATATCGCTGGTAGCATCAATAAGTAAAGCTTGTAAGTCTTTAATGCTTAACCCTGGGAGCGGGCGCATGTCTATGTGCATTTCGCAGCAGCCACAAATTCGATTTGCGTTGTCGCCTCCATGAATATTACCTAAATTTAAGGTAGGGTAAGGTATTTCAAAATGTTCAACTGAATATTTATTCTTTAACTGCTCTTTTAAGATCAGTAACTTTGTAATCACTTTATGCATGACTTCGATGGCGTTAAGACCACGTTCGGGATCGGAACTATGACCTGAGCGGCCAATCACTCTTATAGCCGTACTCATATGTCCTTTATGAGTAAATACAGGAGTCATATCAGTAGGTTCACCAATAATACAACGCGCAGGTTTTAAATTAGGATGCTTACAAATTTGCTGCGCTCCCGCCATGGTGGTTTCTTCATCGGCAGTGGCGAGTATTAAAATAGGTTGTGTTTGCTGTTTTATATCAAGCTCACTAATAGCTTGTAATACAAAAGCAAAAAAGCCTTTCATATCAATACTACCTAACCCATATAAGTTATTGTTATGTTCAGTGAGTTTAAACGGGTCGTGGTTCCAGCGGCTATCGTCAAACGGTACGGTGTCTGTATGGCCAGCAAGCATTAAGCCGCCATCGCCTTCTCCCCGCTTAGCAAGTAGGTTGTATCGGCCTTTCCCACCTTCTAACTCTATAATTTCGCAAGTAAAACCTAAACTTTCGCACCAACGTGCTAGCAACTCTATTACCTCTTTATTACTCATACAAAGTTCATCTTCTATTGCACTAATAGAGGGGGCTGCAATGAGTTGTTGGTACATAGAGATAAATGACGGCAAAGACATAAAAAAATCCAAAATAATTATTCAATTTAATTGCATAACAATATAAAAGTATTTATGATGAATATCAATTCACTTTTTAAGCATAAATATATTAAGTATAGCCATGAAGATAATGCGACGATAATCAACAATTCATTGAGAAAAGTATTAGCTAGCATCTGAGCTAGTGTAAGCGAACACCACACCTATTTAGTAGTAAATTTATAAACGAGTAAAAAATGAATGTAGCGATTATTGGCGCAAGCGGTTATAGCGGCGCAGAATTAGCAAGCTTAGTTGCTAAGCACCCTAATTTAACGTTATCAGGCTGTTATGTCTCTGAGGGAAGTTTAGATAAACATAAATTATTAAGTGATTTATACCCAGAGCATAGAAACCTTCTTGATATTCCTTTACTACCACTGAGCGAATCAGCGTTTGATGACATAAATTCGAGTGCCGATTACATTTGCTTATGTACTGATCACAAAGTAAGTGTTGATTTAGCCCCGCAGTTTTTAGCTATGGGTAAAAAAGTATTTGACCTATCAGGTGGTTACCGCCTTGCTAGCAACGACGACTATGTTACTTACTATGGTTTTGAGCACCAACATCCTGAGTTGTTAAACGAAGCAGCCTACGGGTTAGCCGAATGGAATAGCAGTGCAATTGCCAATGCAAAACTTGTGGCAGTAGCCGGCTGTTACCCAACCGCTGCGCTTAATGCATTAAAGCCGTTGCAACAGGCTGGCTTGTTGAGTGATGAAAAAGTGATTATTAATGCTGTTTCAGGTGTTACTGGCGCAGGGCGTAAAGCCAGCGTAGGTACTCATTTTTGTGAAGTATCGCTTGCCCCGTATGGTTTGTTTAACCATCGTCATGGGCCTGAAATTGAACAACACCTTGGCCACAAGGTGTTATTTACACCGCACTTAGGTAATTTTCCGCGTGGAATTTTAGAAACTATTTATGTACAGCTTAAGCCAGGCGCTACCAAGGAAAACGTATCTGATGCTTATCAAGTACTTAAAAACGAGCCGTTGATTCGTTTGTTAGCTGATAAAGTGCCATCTATTAAAAGCGTGGTAAAACAACCGTATGTTGATATTGGTTGGCAGCAGCAAGGCTCTCAACTGATTGTTATGGCAGCGATAGATAATCTATTAAAAGGCGCTGCGGGCCAAGCCTTGCAATGTATTAATTTATCAATGAATTTAGATCACACCACTGGCTTAAAAGGAGCCTTTTAATGAGCACTAAAACGTGGGTAATTAAATTAGGTGGTGCTGTACTTAATACTGAAAACGCGGCAAAAGCTTTGTTTGATGTATTAAGCGCTGATCAAAATAATCAGTTTGTTATTGTTCATGGCGGTGGCTCGTTAGTTGACACTTGGCTAAAACAAGCAGGCTTTGCTAGTGCAAAGCACCAAGGACTGCGTATTAGCCCAAGTGAGCAAATGCCTTACATAGTGGGGGCGCTGGCTGGCTGTGCAAATAAGCAGCTGGTAAGCCAAGCTATTAATGCAGGCCATAAACCTGTTGGCCTTTGTTTGTATGAAGCCGGAGTTATGGCGTCTCAAAAGCTAAAAGCGCTTGGGCAAGTAGGTAAGTGCGAAAGTAATGATGATTCAATTGTTAACGATTTACTTAAGCTTGGTCGGTTACCTATCGTGAGCTCTATTGGGTTTGATGAGCAAGGTAACTGGTACAACGTTAATGCTGATGAAGCTGCCGCAGCGATTGCTAGCAACTTAAATGCAGAACTTATTTTTATGACAGATGTAGAAGCGGTACTTGATGCAAACAAGCAGCCGTTACATCAACTTGACACAAAACACATTGATACTTTAATTGATGAAGGGGTAATTTTGGGCGGAATGGAGGTCAAAGTTAAGACCAGCCTGTACGCTGCCCAACATTTACGACGCGGTGTGTATATTTCCAGCTGGCAAAAGCCAGACAATTTAACTGCTTTGCTACAGGGCGAGCATGTCGGAACAAAAATTACACCATAGGGTTATCATGTTAGAGAATTTTTTAACGGGTCTAGAATTAGACCAACAAGGCGCACTAAATTTACTAAAACTAGCGCGTGATTTAAAAGCAAAGCCAGAAAAGTACAGCCAAGTATTAGCGGGTAAGTCAATTGTTACCTTATTTGAAAAGCAAAGTTTACGTACGCGTTTATCGTTTGATATTGGTATTAACCGTTTAGGCGGCCACGCTGTGTATTTAGATCAGCAAAACGGCGCTATGGGTGCACGTGAATCTGTAAAAGACTTTGCACTTAATATTTCTACGTGGGCTGATGGTATTGTCGCGCGCGTAAACCAGCACAGCACGTTAACCACCTTAGGTGAATACTCTAGTGTACCTGTCGTGAATAGCTTGTGTGATTTATATCACCCGTGCCAGGCATTGGCTGACTTTTTAACGCTACAAGAAGTACATGGCGATGTAAGCGAGCTAAAAGTGGCTTACTTAGGTGAAGGTAACAACGTTACTCATTCACTTATGTTATTAGCGGCAACGCTAGGTACTGATTTTGTTGCTGTTACACCAAAAGGCAGCTCGCCTGATTCACAAATTCTTAAAAAGGCAGAGCAAATTGCTGCAATGAACGGCGCATCTGTAATGGTAAGCGACCGTGTAGAAGCCTCTGTAGGCGCTAATGTTGTATATGCAGATACGTGGGTGTCTATGGGCGATGATACGCCTCTTGAGCAAGTTAAAGAAAAATACATGCCATATCAGCTAAACCAAGCATTGCTAGAACAAACAGGTGCGACTACGGTATTACATTGCCAGCCGGCACACCGTGAGTTTGAAATTACCTCTGAGGTAATGGATGGCCCAGCATCAAAAATTATTCAACAAGCAGAAAATCGCATGCATGCGCAAAATGCTCTGCTAGTTACATTACTAAATCCAAATTTTGTTAAGGAACACCTATGAGTTCAATTAAAAAAGTCGTTTTAGCCTATTCAGGTGGTCTTGATACTTCAGCTATCGTGCCATGGTTAAAAGAAAACTACGGTTGTGAAGTAATTGCCTTTGTTGCCGATGTAGGCCAAGGCGCTGAAGAGCTTGAAGGCGTTGAAGAAAAAGCCATCGCATCAGGCGCATCTGAGTGTTACGTAGTTGACTTAAAAGATGAAATGGTAAGTGAGTACATTTACCCAACGCTTAAAACGGGTTCTATTTACGAAGGTACTTATTTATTAGGTACGTCTATGGCGCGTCCTATTATTGCTAAAGCGCAAGTTGAAATTGCACGTAAAGTAGGTGCCGATGCACTTTCGCATGGTTGTACTGGTAAAGGTAATGACCAAGTACGTTTTGAATCATGTTTTGCAGCGCTTGCACCCGATTTAAAAGTAATTGCACCATGGCGTGAGTGGGATTTATCAAGCCGTGAATCATTATTAGATTACTTGGCTGAGCGTGATATTCCGTGTTCTGCTTCAGCAACAAAAATTTACAGCCGTGATGCTAACGCGTGGCATATTTCGCACGAAGGTGGTGAACTTGAAGATCCATGGTGTGAGCCTAGTGACCAAGTTTGGACCTGGACTAATTCACCAGAGCAAGCACCCGATAAAGCTGAGCATGTAACGCTTACGGTTATTGAGGGTGAAGTGGTTGCCGTAAATGGCGAGCAGCTTAAGCCTTACGACTGTTTAGTTAAATTAAACGACATTGCTGCGCCACATGGTGTTGGTCGTGTAGATATTGTAGAAAACCGTTTAGTAGGCATGAAATCGCGCGGCTGTTACGAAACACCTGGTGGCACCGTTATTATGGCGGCACTGCAAGCCATTGACGAACTAGTGCTTGATAAATCAAGCCGTAAGTGGAAAGAAGTACTGGGCGGTGAATTTTCGCATTTAGTCTATGACGGTCGTTGGTTTACACCACTAAAAGACTCTATTTTAGCCGGTGCAGAAGCACTTTCTACACTTGCTACAGGTGAAGTTGTACTTAAGCTTTACAAAGGCCAAGTGACAGCCGTTCAGAAAAAATCACCTAATAGCTTATACAGCGAAGACTTTGCTACATTTGGTGAAGACGACGTATATGACCAGTCACACGCTGAAGGCTTTATTCGTTTATTCTCGCTTTCGAGCAGAATTTCAGCAATGGCTAAAAAGTAAATTATTTATAGCCCCTTGTATAAGGGGCATTACAGGGTTTGGAGAGATTTCATGGCATTATGGGGCGGACGTTTTTCTACGGGTCCAGATGAGGCGTTTAAACAATTTAACGACTCACTTCCGTTCGATTATCAGTTAGCAGAGCAAGATATTATTGGCTCTGTGGCATGGGCAGGTGCGCTTGAGCAAGTAAATGTACTTACAAGCGATGAGCACACCAAGTTGGTTGCAGCACTAAATGAACTGCTTGAAGAAGTAAAAGCAGATCCACAAGCAGTGGCAACCTCAGGTGCAGAAGACATTCACTCGCACGTAGAAGCTGCACTAATCGAAAAAGTAGGTGATTTAGCTAAAAAGCTACACACAGGCCGAAGCCGTAATGATCAAGTAGCCACTGACTTTAGATTATGGTGCCGTGATACTGCCGATCATTTGCTTGGTGCTATTGCTGCACTAAAAGCTGAGTTTGTGGCGTTAGCTGAGCGCGAGCTGGGCACTATATTGCCAGGCTATACGCATTTACAACGTGCTCAACCTGTATTGTTTAGCCATTGGTGTATGGCTTATGTAGAAATGCTAGAGCGTGATGAAAGCCGCTTGCAAGATGCCAAAGCGCGTTTTAATTTTTGCCCTCTAGGGAGTGGCGCACTAGCAGGTACTGCCTACCCAATTGATCGCCAAGCTTTGGCGCAAGGCCTAGGCTTTACTGGCGCAACTAAAAACAGCCTTGATGGCGTATCTGACCGTGATTTTGTAGTAGAGCTTTTAAGCTGTGCCTCTATTTCGATGATTCACTTATCACGTATGGCTGAAGATTTAATATTTTATAATTCTGGTGAGGCCGGATTTATAGAGCTTGCTGATAATGTTACCTCTGGCTCATCGTTAATGCCGCAGAAAAAGAACCCTGATGCACTAGAGCTTATTCGTGGTAAAACGGGCCGTGTATTTGGCGCGTTTAGTGCCATGATGATGACCTTAAAAGCACTCCCTCTTGCGTACAATAAAGATATGCAAGAAGACAAAGAAGGCCTTTTTGACGCCATGCCAACTTGGCTTGCCTGTATTCACATGGCGCAAGCGTGTATTAAAGGCGTAAAAGTAAACGGCGATAAAACGCTTGCAGCGGCAAAAGGTGGCCATGCTAATGCAACAGAGCTTGCAGACTACTTAGTAGCTAAAGGTGTGCCATTTAGAGAAGGCCACCACATTGTGGGTGTACTTGTGCAGCTTGCTATAAGCGAAGGTAAAACCTTAGAGGAGCTTTCGCTTGAGCAGTACAAATCGGTTAATGACGTGTTTGAAGATGACGTTTACCCAGTACTTGAAATAGATGCCTGTATTAAAGCACGTCAAGCGCTTGGCGGTACATCTATTGAACAAGTTACTAAAGCGGTTAAAGAAGCCAAAAAAAAACAGCAAATAACGGTTCGTGATGCAAATTTAGATGATGTTGAAGATATTGCTAGGCTGATACAGCACTGGGCTACGGTAGGTGAAAACTTGCCGCGTGCTAAAAGCGACATGGTGCATTCAATTAACGAATTTGCAGTAACAGAAATAGACGGCAAAGTGTCGGGATGTGCATCGTTATACATTTACGACACGGGGCTTGCTGAAATACGCTCTTTAGGCATAGATCCACAAAGCGCGGTAACTGGGCAGGGTAGGCAGCTTGTAGAGCACTTATTAGCAAAAGCCAAAAAATTGGCGCTTAATCGCGTTATTGTATTAACCCGTGTGCCGGATTTTTTTGAACAGCAACGTTTTACTTTTTGTAGTAAAGAATCGTTACCAGAGAAGGTAATGAAAGATTGCGAACTTTGCCTTCGTAAAGAAAACTGTGACGAAGTAGCAATGGAATATATTTTAAAGCCAAGTACACGTGCGGAGATCCCGTGTAAATACGTGGCTTAAATTCCCTGGATATAAAAAACGTACGGTTACCCCTGTGCGTTTTTTTATGTGTATAATGAACTGGTCAGATGAGCTCGGTGTTAGCTAGGGTTTTAGATTTAGTTTTAATAAATAGTTGTAGGTAGCATGTATTTTTAATATGTCAAAAAATGTTGGCACATTGGTTGCTTTGTATAAGTCAGATAGCAAAATAGCTATCACTGCTTAAAACAGGTAATGCAATTACCTACATGATGGTGTGATTAAAAGTTGCGCCAAATAATATTAAAACTTATACAAGGATCAATCACATGCAAGTTTCAGCTAATAGCCAATTACAAATGCAAGCATACAATAAAACACAACAATTACAGCCTGCAACGGAACAAACTGCTAGCCCTAAAACCCTACAATCTGATACAGTAAGTTTCTCTCAAGAGGCGATGAGTGCTGCGAGTGCGGAACTCCAGCGTGGTGGAGTTGTTTACCTCCCACCTGTAAAACCTAAGTAATACAAATGGTGTTCAATGTTTTTGACTGACTTTTTTGGTATGTTTTCGCTTTCAGCCTTCTCAACTTGGGGGTTTTTGATGGCGTTTCTTTTTAATGTATTTATTTTTTCATTACAATTAAAAAGAGATACTACTCTATTTATCAGTTCATTTGTAATGATGGCTTCTTATTCCATCTCGTATTATTATTTCACTTGGTTTTCTTTTCAAAGCTCAGTTTACGTAGATTGGGCTTTATATGATTATGCTACAGTAGCAACTTTGGGGTTAGTTTACTTCTTCATAAAAAAGACGACTACATCTTTTTTATATCTCATATCTGGTTTGATAATTAATTCAGTTTTCAGTTTATTAATGCACTTGGATATATATATATTAGGGAATAGGGAATCATGGGTTTTCTGGAATATTTATACTTTTACAGTCAATATTATTGATTTAACTATGATTGTTGCATTAATAGTAGATAGAGACTTTCTCGGACTTCATAAATTGAAGGCTCTAATCAGCAACTTTCTTATAAGTAAGCACAAAGTATTAAAGAGTAAGTTGCTTTAATACTGTATATCCTACCTTTGAGTATCTTTGCTTTAATCTCTAATTTCGATTTCGCTTATATATTAAGCGCTATTGTGCAGTGGGGGTTTCTCATGGCCTTTTTATACTCATTAGTATCTTCAATAAATAACCCCTTTAAAGGCTTTGTTGTACTTTCGAGTATTATGGCGATAGGTTATTTGTCTTGGATATTTACAAACTTTCAAACGGTTACTTATTTAGATTTTGCCCTTTTAGATATCGCTATTTTAGTTGCTGTGTATGTAACTCAGCGTTATTTTATTAAAGAGAAAACGACAGCTTATGTCTACTTAATCATCGGCCTTAGCGTTAACACCTTTTTAGCCCTATGCATGTATCTAGATACCAATATTCTATATAATTACACCTACTGGTGGTTTTGGCGCTTTTATTCATCGGCTGTTATGTTTTCTGATTTGTGTATGATTGCCGTACTAATCATTAATAGAGACTTTTTAGGCTTAATTAAGCTTAAAAGGTGGCTTTTGCAGCTAGCGTTTTAAAGTCGAGTTATTCATACGTTTATGGCGATGAAAGTTTTTTTAGTTTTAATAAGTAAAATACTAAGCTAGGTGCTGAGTTAATGGTGTTGTTTATTATTTTTGAGGTGCTTATTATTAGCGTTTACTTTTAAGATGGATATCATGTCTTTTTTATTAGATGTGAGAATTGCACATATAATCGGTGTGGTATTGCAATGGGGGTTCCTCATGGCATTTTTATATTCTTTAGTCTCATCTATCAATTCACACTTTAAAGCGTTAGTTATACTTTCATCGATTATGGCTATTTCGTATTTTCCAGGTGTTTTGTTCAATTACCAAACTATTACTTACCTTGATCTCGCTATTTTAGACGCTATCACCATTGTGGTTTTAATTATTGCCCAATACTTTTATATTAAAGAGAAAACGGTTGCATTTATGTATCTTATGCTTGGGCTGAGTATCAACATGTGCTTTGCTCTAGGTATGTATTTAGACTCTTATATTTTACATAATTACACCTATTGGTGGTTTTGGGGATTGTATTCATCAGTGGTGGCCATTTCTGATCTGAGTATGATTTTAGTGCTGTTTATCAATAGAGATTTTTTAAAAATTATTTATTTAAAAAACCTTATTTACTCGTTCTTTGCTAAGAAACCGCAATAGTGAATAATGTTCTAATCCCCCCTGAAGTGTCAGTTTATATCGGTGTGTTAGTGCAGTGGGGGTTTTTAATGGCCTTTTTATATTCACTAACAACTAGCATTAACAATCCAAAAAAACAGGCTGTATGGCTATCTTTAGTTATGGCCATATCTTATTGCTTTAGTTTCTTTATTGATATTTATGATATTACCTACATAGAGTTATTTTGCTATGACGTAGTCACTTTGTTTTTTATTTTTTTTCTGCGATATTACTTACCTGAAAAACACATATCTACTTACTTATTATTTGGCTTGAGCATCAATTCGTTATTATTTTTAGCTATGCACATAGATGTGTTTGTACGTGGTAATTACGAACCGTGGTGGTTTTGGTCTTTTTATACGGTTGTTATTAATATTATGGATATCATCATGGTTAGTATTTTGTTCATTAAAAAGGATTTTTTAATGTTAGTGCATGCTACTGATAAGTTGGTAAGCGGTGTTATGAGATTGAAGCAAAGTGGCTGATATTTTGTGGGATTTAGTCTCAATTAGAGACTATGTGGGTATTTTCATTACCTGGCTGTTCGTTTTTGCATTTTTATATAACTTATCTGCAAGTATAAATACTTCTCAAAAAGCGAATGTGTACTTATCTTTGATTATGATGATCTCTTATAGCTCTAGCACTCTCTTCGATACAGTTACTGTATCGCACTTATATTATTTTTATTTTGACATTGTTACTTTAGGAGTCATTTTTTTCTATAAACGCATTAGTAATGAAGCTATGCCTGTATCTTTATATTATGTCATTGCAGGCTTAAGTATTAATGCGTGTTTGTTTTTAGCGATGCATTACGATATCGAAGTGCGTGGCACATTGTATTATTGGTGGTTTTGGAATGTTTATGTGTTTGGCATGTATTTTACTGATTTATTAATGCCGGTGGTTTTAGTTGTTAATAAAGATATCTTAGGTTTAGTAAAGCTAAGTAATTATTTAACTACAAAGTTGAAGCGTTTCCGATATGCATAACCTATTATGGGCGATGGCTGACCTTTATGACTGTCTCTTATACACATCTGACGCTGCCGACGAATAGAGAGG
>OLGU01000211.1_pt1 | contig 16013 bp, 2 predicted proteins | sample 1609281 | NCBI WGS metagenome assembly OLGU01 (sample SAMN05416705, study PRJEB24817) | seawater metagenome | isolation source: Sea water | place: Canada:Atlantic | collected 2013-07 | reverse complement strand
AAGCGGTAGCTGACTCGGGGAGCTCGGCTGATGCAAAAGGGGCAACCGGCGAGTTTGAGCCCGCGGTGAACGTGGAGGGCAGCGTCGGAACGCTACTGGCGCCCTCTGAAATCTGGAATCCGGTCGGAGCGCCGTATGTGGCGCCGCGGACTGAAATTCCGCAGTTTGCGTGCTCCGAGCTACCGAAAGCGGTAGCTGACTCGGGGAGCTCGGCTGATGCAAAAGGGGCAACCGGCGAGTTCGAGCTCGCGGTAAACATGGAGGGCAGCGTCGGAACGCTACTGGCGCCCTCTGAAGTGCGAAATACCTTCGGAGCGCTGTACATAGCGCCGCGGATGGGATTTCCGCTTTCTGCAGGCTCTGCGCAGCCAGATGCAGTAATCAACTCGAGACGCTCGGCTGATGTAGCGGCGTTATCGCATAACGCGGCCGGACCTGCTGGCGCAAAAACTGGGGGCGGCACCGGAATGCCCTCACGACAATTCCGCGCATCGATTTGTCTCGGGGCGCTGGGGCCCGAGCCGCGCGAATCGCTTCCGCGCTGCAAATCGTGGCTGCTATGACGATCAGCAGGGCAGCCCGTGAAAGCACCAGTGCTGTTGATAGCGACGCTCGGGCTGTGCTTGGCCGCGGGAGAAACCGAGGACAGCACTGAAAGGCGGACGTCTTCCTCTTCGATTCTAAATTTGGTCGGAGCGCTGTCGGCGGCTCCGCGGGCATCGCCTAAACGCTCTCTCGTCTGGTCTGCAGAGGGGAAAGCCGGGCACTTCAGAGGGGGGAATTGCGCTGCCCCTCCTCCGCCGTTTGGTCCAGAGGCGGCGGGGCTGAAGGCAGTAGCGAGTGGGTTTAGCATAGACAGCACTCCCTTCTTCAGCCTTTCCGCCATGGTCGGCGGGTAGTCATTCGCGGCCGAACAGTTTCTGACAGAGACCGGGCTGCACTGCTGTACACCTAAGGGCGAGTTACTCTGCTCTTCGATCGGCCCAAGCGCGGCCTCGCGCGCCAAAGTGGAATTCTTAACTGTCGAAACCTGACTCTTGTCAGATTCGCTTTCGGTGGTGGTCGTGGTCCTCCTGGACTCCTGGCAGACCCCACCTGCTCGCCACTGCCTCCTGGCAGTGGTACTGAAGTCTGTTTTAGAGCGATTCATCTAACGATTTTCTGGGGCACGGACAGGGGACACGTGGGGCAACGTACAGACGCAAGGACAGGCACAGGAGGTGCTCACCGGTCTGTGAACAGCAACGGCAGAGAACCCTCCTCACTCAGAGAGATTCGACTCACGCAAGCGTCAGACGCGCCGTGAGTACCCGACGTGACCCTAAAGTAACTACTAACCGTATGATCGTCACGCGAATGGCAAATCACTCCCGGAGATTGTGCGGCAATAAAAAGCGCCCGCTGCGAGACTTCCAAAAGAGAAGAAAATCGGGTGAGTACTAGATGAACGCACGTCTCTAAGTAATCGAAGAAGGCAAAACTGAGTCCCTATATAGAGCAATGGCGCCCTTAATCTTCGTGATTGAGGACTCCATCAGTAGCGTAGGTCGATTGCGCCGCAGATCCGGTGCTAGTAGGGATCGTCGTGCGATTGGAGGCCCATCTCTCGTTGGAGATATACGGACCTTCATCAGCAGCCCGCCGGAGATACAAGAACCTTCATCAGTACAAGGAGACGGTTCCGGGAAGGGCCGGCGGGGTCGCCGATCGATAGGATCCACTGGGGGATCCCGTTCTTAGTCGCGCCAGCACCCCGGGGTAGCGCCTTGGGCGGCACGTGTGACTGGCAGCGTCCTGCCGGTCGTGAGCCGCCGGGGGCGGAATTGGGGCGCTTAGCGAACTGGGCGGTTGTATGACGTAAATGGTACTGTAAGTTCGTGGTGTAACGGTTGTAACGGTCGGACGGTGGACTCGTAACCCACGGTTACGACACCCCCCAACTTAGACGGAGACCTCCTGGTCGACGCCTGGAAGGCAGTGGTTGCGAACGGCTCAGCGGGCCGACTCGCCAAGATTTCGGTATCGGGACATCAAATGGAACGGCGGCGAGGTTCCACGGGTTTTACGTGACGCCTTTCGAACGGCGGCAGTAGAGTAGCGTTTTGAGAGTTTCATCTCCCAGGCCTGGTTGGGTTAAGAATTCGGTGTTTGACGTGGTAGCCAGGACAAAACCGATCGTCGTGGTCCTCGTGGACTCCTGATCGACTGATTCTAACAGGTTGCGCAGAATATTTCCGAGGATGCGCCTGTAAGGCGCGTTTCGGTCCAAGGTTTTGACCCTCTGTTGGGGCGCTACCCCCGGCAACCCGCATGAAAAACGCTCTTCGGGTATTCCTTCCCGGAAGACAATTATAGGTCGTGCTCGAGTGCGACAAGCAGAGGTTTATGGAGAATTCGCATCCAACGCCTCAGGAGCGCAGCAGCATAGCCATGAGACGAAGCAAAGCGGGGCGGGGTAACGTCGAGGGTGCGGCCGTGGACGTCTAGAAACAGGGCATGGTAGGCGGCAGCCGAGATGGCTCGATGCCTATTAGCCAACGTGGTCGGGTTCCCTTTGTCCTGGTATCCGACGGTTGCGGCAAGGGCCACAGTAAGGCGAGGCGGCGGCAGGGCCCGGGACCGACCTATTTCCGTTAGGAGATGGCGGGCAGCGGCTATGCTCGCTTCAGAAGGACCAGCGGTAACCTGTGCGGGGCGCACGGCATTCGCGAGCGCGCGAAACCGGTCGACTAGGTACGGCTTCGGGTCGGCGAGAGCGGCATCCGCTAGCACGTGCAGCGGGTTCGCTGAGAGCGATTCGGCGAGAGCGGCATCCGCTAGCGTGTGCAGAGAGAGGCGTACGGCATCAGCTCGCGCGAGCCGCAAGGGCGGCACGGTGGGACGGCTGGGGGCGCGAGCGCGACTGCGCATGGCGGCGGGCAGGACGAGGCTGAGGGCTACGCGCCACGCGATCAGGGTTCGCTTGCTGGCGTGGAGATGATCGGGGACGCCGGCGCTCTTGCAGTCATATCCATACAGGGCGATATGCACGGCGCGGTAGGCGCAGGCGGCGATGGCTCGGTGGGTAGAGACTAGGGGGCGGATGATGCCGCAAACGTGTGCGACCGCGGCGGTAACGGCGGTAGGAGGTAAGTCGGGCGATTCAACAAGGGCGTCGAGTAGGTCATGGACGACATGGATAGCCTCTATGGACGGTGGGACCGGCTTTTTCGGGGCTCCACCGGGCGCGGGCATGACGGTGGGCGTGTGGTAGAGCACGACGACGGGCATGACGGTGGGCGTGTGGTGGAGCACTACGACGTCAGCATGGCGCCGGTAGGCTTGGCGGTCGGACGCGACGACGGCAGCCAGGCGTTGGAGCGGGCTAGGCGACTTCGGTAACGAAGCGGAGTTACACAAGGCGCTGGCTTGTGTGATGGAGCGTCCGCGTTCGATCGGATCTTCAGCGCGTAGGTCGCCAGAGGACGGAGGGAGGGCAGCGTCCGGACGCACATACGGCAAGGGTGGCGCAGCGATGGCTGCCGGGGACGACGCAACCACGGCGGCGACGACGGCTGCGGTAGACTTGGGCAAAGTGTTTAGGGCGTCGCTCCTCAGGGAAGCGAAGTGCTGCGATTCCAGCACTGCGTGCGGGAAGGCTGACTGGTCGAACAGTCGCTCTGACATGCCGCGGGTCGTGGAGATATACCGGGCGTACTTCCACCTACCTTTGGCGAACATCGCACGGTGCGGCAGGTCAGCACTGGGCACCGAGGACGTGCTGGGCGGCGTCGGGTGCGACAGTGGTACAGGAATCGCGGCTGACTTAGCCGGCTTGGGTCCTCTCGGGGTCGGAGGTTCGGGCTCGGGAGGATTTGCAAGATCGTAAGCGGATATCATTTCTGCGCAACGGAGGAGAAGCGCTTCTCTGGGCTCCCATGTGGCGGCGCTGGCTGGGTATTGCCTCCACTTGACTTTGTATGTCCGAGAGGGCGGCCGGTTACCTCGGTGACCGGTGATGCGGTCCACGATGTATTCATCGGCGGCGAGCGGCTCTGAGTCAGCAGTGGCCGGATGCGCTCGGAGACGGCTGACGTGGAAGACGTCATCCAGCATGTTATTCGGAAGGTCGCGTAGGCGGTAGTTTCCGCTGCCGAGAGGCTCCAAAATGCGGCAAGGGGTCGACCAAGCCGAGGTCAATTTGTTAGCGTTGGAAGGCGGCATCAGGTAGCGTACGAGATCCCCTTCGGCGAATGCAGGAGAGTCGGGATCATCGCGCAGGGTGAGCTTTGCATAGGCGTCTTGGTATGCCCGCTCCTGCTCCACTCTGGTGGCGTCTCCAGCGCATTGCCAGGCTGCTGTTAGAAGGAGGTGCTGTCTCTGGGCATAGGTCCTGATGGCCTCGGGCAAGTCGGCTACGGGTGGCAGGGACTCGGGGGATTCGAGGGCTAGCGGCAGGCGCAGTTCACGCCCGTAGAGGACGCTGGCCGGGGACTGGTCGGTAACACGGTGCGGTGTGGCTCGGTACGAGAACAGCAGGAACGGCAAGTGGTCTGGCCAGTACGAGCCACCCTCGTCAGCTGCGACACACATGCGCACTAGGGTTCCTTGCACCCGTTCGGCGACGCCTTGCGACTGAGGGTGGTAGGCGGCGCCTTTGAGGAGCTGGACTCCCGTGCGGGAGTGGATGGCGGATGCGAGCTGGTTGGCGAGGTTGGATCCACCGTCCGAGCGGAGCTCGCGCGGCCAACCATAGCGACACGCTACGTGGCTGGTGAAGACGTCTAGCACCTGTTCAGCGGTGGGGTCGCCTTTGAACGGGATGACTTCGATCCATCTGGAGAGGGAGTCGACGAAGACGAGGATTTTGGTGTAGGATCCATCGTGGGATTCCACCATGTCGCAGGCGTCGCATACGACGGAGTCGAACGGGTAGCTCCCGACAGTGGGGCGGACGGGATGGCTGTGAGCCCGGTGCACGGCCCGGGCTGCGCTACACTCGTGGCAGCTCCTGACATGGTTCTGGACGTCCGTGGCCATACCTGGCCAGTATACATGGCGGCGGACAACTTTGAGCATGGCAACGGAGCCGATATGTCCCAGTTGTTCGTGGAACGCGTAGAGATAGGCGGGGCGGAGCTCGACCGGGATGAACGGTTTGGGCGAGGAAGACGGAGCGGGGCGGCTGGGGGTGCGGGGCGGCTGTGAAGGGTCTACTCGCTGGACGAGCCCGTTCTCGCCGATGCGGAGATGGCGTGCCTCCCGGGCGGCCCACGTGGCTCGCTTGTGGAGCGCGCGATCGACGATTGGTCCGATAGAGCCGGTGGCGAAGTACGAGCGCAGCGTGGCGCAGTCAGGGTCGTTCGCTTGGGCCTCGAGGAGGGCCGCAGTTGTCGGTGTCTCGGTGGTAACGTAGGAATCTATGATGGTGCCGCGCGTCGCGTCCGCGAGTCGCAGCGTGCGGTCGGCCGCCAGGAGAGACTTGGCGGTAGTTACTGAAGCTTTCTTGGCCCGTGCTGCCGGGGCGCAGGTGAGGGAACCTGTAGGTTCCCAGCAGGCTGCGGTGACGCCGGTTCGGATCGTCTCGTGGTGGTCTTCGCTGGCACCGGAGCTAGCGGACCACTCCTGGAGCGAGACCCGGACCGCGGCTAGAGTGGCCTGGACGGTGGGAGCGGTGGGCCGCGCGCGGAAGCGAGGGCGGGTGGCGGCAAAGAGGCCAGCATGAATGGCTTCTCTGTAGGGGGAGATCAGGGCAATGTCCTCGAGAGAGCGTATGGCTGTCTTGTGGCCTTCGGCCTGGCCAGCAGGGGTCATTCTCACGTCTTTCAGCTCGGCGGGAGTAGCTGGTACCATCCATAGCGACACACGATGAGTGAGCCCGCGCCTGTCCACGTACTCACACTCGTGTGGGGTGGAACTGGCGAAGGCGGCCACCTGCAGTCGGTCCCAGAGGGTCTGGGGTAGCGTGACCTCTTCGTCGCATTCTCTGAGTAACGCAGAAGCAGTGCTGCGGTCACTTGGCGCTTGCTTTCCTCCTGGCAGATCCAGGCCGCCGTTCGGTTTGTGACGACAGTAGGTCATCATGGTCATCGGATCGAAGAACGCGACTTTGACTGCTCTGATATCGAAGGGGGGAGAAGGCTGCGGCGGTAGGAGCGGGGGGGTCGTGGCTCGAGTGGCAGAGGTAATCTTGGTGAGTGAGGCGACGAGGCGGGACACCGCATCGGCATCACAGTGGATCTTGCCGGGTTTGTGCATGACCTCGAAGTTGTACTCCATAAGTTTCATATTCCAGCGCATAAGGCGGGAGGCGGGACCTCCCTCGATGGTATCCTTCATCGTGTGCAACCAGCGCAAGGCGGCGTGATCTATGATGAGGAGGAAGCGTCGGCCCCACAGGTAGGGGCGCCAGGTACGGATGCTTTCGATAGCCGCGAGCAGTTCGATCTCGGTGACGGTGTAGTTGCGTTCGTGCTTCGTGAGGCGCCGGCCGTAGTAGCAGACTACTCGTTCGTGCCCTGCATCGTCCTCCTGGGTCAGAACGCCCCCCAATCCTTCCGTCTGCGCGCCATCGGTTTTAACCATGAAGAGGCGGTCGAAGCGGGGCATACTCAGGATGACTGGCTCGGTGGTCATGAGATCAATGAGGGTGATAACAGCTTGCTGCACTTCAGGCTTCTGGCTTTCAGTCGCCACGTCCACGCCGGCTTTGGTGAGGTCGGCCAAAGGCGCGGTGATGGAGGCGAAGCCTTTAACGAAGCGGCGGTAGTAGGAGCACAGCCCGACGAATGACCGTACTCGCTCCAAGGTGTTGATGGATTTAGGATCGATGTCGAGAATCTTCTGGATCTTCGCGGGTTCCATCTCCAGCCCCTTACGACTGATGATGTGGCCCAGGTAGGCGGCGGAGGTGGCGAACAGAACGCACTTCGAGGCCTTGGCGGTCATGCCGGCCCAAGCAAGGCGCTCCAGGACGAGGTCAAGTCTGGTAAGCATCTGCTCGAAGGAGGCAGCTTCGCGAGTTTCGATAGTGGGGCCTACGCCGGTAGACCAGACGCCCACATCATCCAAGTAGGGCATGCACACCTCCCATGCCAGGCCTTGCAATGCCGCGTCCATGAGGCGACACATGTACGAGGGTCCAGACTGAACTCCAAAGGGGAGGTAATTCCACTCGTATTTCTGTCGATGGGTAACAAAAGCGGTGCGAGCCTTGTCCGACTCCTTGATCGGCAGAGTCCAGAAACCCGCGGCCAAGTCGATGGTGGACAGGAAGAGGGAGTCCTGTGCGCCAGCGCCCGAGGCGAGGCGGTCTATGGCTTCGTCGCAACGCGGGATGGGGGAGTCTAGGGTGAGTAGCTTGCTGTTCAAGTCCCTGAAATCAATGCAGAAGCGGGTCTCGCCCGACTTCTTCTTGACTAGCACGACTCGGCTACCCCATGGGGAGTTAGACTTGCGGATGATGCCATTGGCTTCCATTTCTGCAACGTGAGCGTCAACGATGGCCTGTCCAGCCTCTCCGTGACGGGCAGCTGCGTGGCGGTGAGGTTTGGCTCCCTCGATCAGAGGTAGCTCCACTTCCAGCAAGTGGGTGTGCGCGGGGTCCTTCGGATTCATGGCGAAGGCGCGGATGTGTTTGGCCAGGAGGGCTCTAACCCTCAAGCGTTGCTCTGGGGTTAGGCGGGAGTGTTCGTCCACTACTATGCTATCGATGGTCGCTCGTTGATCGGCGCTTAGCCTTTCGTAGGCGTCGCCGCTTCCGGGGTCGAGGGCTCCGGGCGCTTTCACCTCGTAGTCTATGAGGCATCGGGCTACCGGGGCAGATGAGGGTATGGTGGTTGCCCGGTGTAGCACGTTGATGAGGCGCACCGGTACCAGTCCTTCCGCGTTCGGTTTGGAGAGGCTACATGCGACCGGAACTCCTGGTTCGAGACCGTGTGCGGCGGGGATACGGTCAACCAGGATGGTGTCGGTGTGTTCACGGTGGGCCAAAGGCATAGGTAGCCACACGGTGACCTCGGTGCGGGCTGGTAGCGTGATGGCTGACTTGCTGTAGAGGAGGTATTCATCCGTAACGGTTTGGCTGGTAACATGTTCTAACGGCGAGACAGCTGTGGTCGGGTCAGAAACGGGAGGAGTGCTGACTGGGTCATCAAGGGGAACCAGGGCGGGATGCTCTGAGGTGAGGATCTCGTCGGAGGGTCCAGTGGCGTCGTCGTTGGGAGCTTTGAAGGCTACGGGGCAGCATCGCCGTTTCAGGCGGACTGGGGCAGAGACGGCAGGGAGGCTGGAAGCTGCGCACGAGAGCGGGATGGCCAGGTGGCGGCGACGTCCGCGGTGGGTGACTTGCAGGCGCATGGCGCCAGAGCCGTCTTTGCCAAAGGGTTCCACCGTGGCTCGATACCGAGCGAGGAAGTCATTACCAAGCAGGAGGAGGTCACCCCCTTCCACTACCAGGAAGTCGTGGCGGAATGGGTGGCCACTCAGGGCGAAGACCAGGGTGACTGTGCCTCTGGATATCAGAGGGTTGCCGTCTGGTCCTACCAGATCTTCGTTGACGGTGGCGTGGCTCGAGCTTCTGCTCACTGCGGCGTCGGCGGGTAGACGGGCCAGGATGGCGCTGCCTATGATAGACGGACCCGCTCCGGTGTCGCCGATGGATTCGTTGATGGCGCATGCTGCGCGACCGATTGAAAACATGGTGTCTGATCCTCCTCGGGTGCCTGCGTGTGTGGCGACAGCAAAGTCTGCAAGGTAGGCGGCGTTGGTGACGAACGGCAGAGCGGGTGGCGGCTTGATGATGTCTTTCTCCAGAAAGGTTGTAGTCCCGGCGACTCCAGAGGTAACGGTGGGCGGAAGGTCAGAGGGTCGGAGGGGGGCGCTGGCCACGACGACGTTTGGCGGTGAGGCTTTCACGAACCTCAAGCGGTAGTCGTCGCGATATTCTGCAGCACTTCGGCAGGAAGGGCTAAGGGGGGCTGGAGCTTCTCCCTGAGTACGCAGACCGGGGTACGATTGTGCGGGTGGTCGGCGAGTTTGGCGCTGAGACGTCGGAGCTGGGTTGCGGGCAGACGCTTCGTCGGCTTGAGCGTTCTTCCTCTGCTGCGTCTGCTGATCTAGCTGGAAGGTGAGGTGTGTAGCCGACTGTCTCCAGCGAGGTAGCTGGTTCAGGCGTGTGGACACCCCACTTAGGAGAGCTGACAAGCTGGCCGAGGCAATGGGTTGACGCGGCCGGTGCGTGATCTCGTCGATGGTGCTATGTTCAGCTGGGAGTAGGGGTTGCCAGCGGTATCCGGATAAACGTCCCGCGGGGCCAGAGGGTTCCAAGGCTCTCCACTTCCCGTAGGTTCGGCGCAGGCGTACGATGGGGAGGGTGGGAATCGGCGCGGCGGGTCGAGGCAGCTCCCAAGGGCGCATCCCTAGGTCCTGTGGTGGGTCTAGGGGTGTGTCCTCGTCGATGGCGTATGTGCGCACGGCGGCTACTCGCGGGAAACGGCGCGGTTCGGCGATGAGGCTTGCGTTCGCAGAAGAAACCAGGGACTCAGCGGTGTGTTTGTCAGGGTGAGCCGCGGCGTATAGGTTGATCAACGGCGTCCACTGCAGGGCCATGGCTGCGGCTATACCGAGGAATGTGCGGCTGCGTCGGTCGCCTCTAGTAACACTGTTGGGGAGGCGAGCGAGAGCGCGCTCTCGACCGGGGACAACATGGGTGGGGATCAGTGGGGGCAAGCTCTCTGATAGGTACAGCGCGGTCGGTTTGGTCTGCCCAGTGCCGTGCTGCCATGGGTGGATGTGTTGCGTCGGCTGGAGTCCTCCTAGCTCCTGACGAGCGTAGCCATGTAACTTGGGTTGTTCCAGGCATACGAACGGGGCTTTCGTAGCGTGCTGACGTTTGAACTGGGCCACACCTTCAAGCATGCGGTCGAAGCGACCCGGCTCGGTGTGTAGGTACTGGACACCGGCGTTGCTTAAGTAGGTGCAAGGGGGGTGGCAGATAACGAGGTCCCAGCCCAGGTCCTGGATGTGGGAGGCGTCTCCCTGGAAATGGGGTGTATCCGGTGAGTCGGAGGTTGACGGATTGAGGTCGCAAGTAGCTACGTCCGCTCCAGCTTCCCTGAACATTCGTGAAATGGTTCCGGAGGTCTCTCCTACTATTAGTACGCGGGCAGCTCTGCTGCTACCACCCCCCAACTTTGTCGTGTCCGTGTCCTCACGGAGGGATCGTAGTTGACGTAGTATCGTGTCGTAGTGTTCGGGAATGGCGTCAGCTGGTGAATCGTCTTTAGCGTCGGATCGTCTACGCGTTTCAATTAGTGTCTGTGCAGCCTCCCGTACGTCGCGTGCGGTGACTGTCAGTGTCCCTCGTGAGCGCGCTCGATCACAACTAGCGTGGACGAGACGGTCAAGTAAGTGTTGGTCAAACTGGACGTCGCCGTTCGTGAGGCGTTGCATGTCTGCGAATGACGCTGCAGCGACTGTACGTGCCTCGTCCTCCATCACAGGTGTGAGGAGGGTCGTCCGGAGCTGCGGGGCTACAGGTGGAAAGTCGCACGGTCTTGCGTCGCAATTTCGGCGGTACAGGTGCTCCGCCCATCGGACAGGGGTGGTTAAAACATGTGCAGGGGTGACAGGGCGCTGAGGTCTTCTCACGGTGCCGCGCGCTTCGCGAAGAGCTGCTGCCACTGCCTTTCGTTCCGCTGGTGTCATGGAAACGGTCTGCGCTGAAGAAGCAGGAGCCCATATCCAATGACAGGCGAGGGAAGCAGTGACTACTGGTCTAGCGGTAGCGGAGTGGTAGCACAGGGAGCAGGTGTCTTCAGACTGGCCGAGCCAAGAGCTTGCTTTATGCAGGGCACGGCTTACGGATCGGGGGTCAGCGAAGTGGCGTGAGATCAGTCTGATGGCTGACTCGTGAGGCGACTCGAGAGACGTGGGTTCGACGGTCGGGAGCCGCAGCTTTCCTTGGCAGACTTGCATCAGGATTTGGTCGCGGTTGCGTGAGCGGCGGGTGATGGCCAGGACCACCGAGGCGTAGGCTGGTGGCTTCGGGTTGCAGCGCAACAGCGGGCAAACTGGTATACGAACGTCGTCCTTCAGGCGGCTCAGGTGAGGCTTCAGGAGATGATAGAGTGAGTTCGCGTGGCGATCGAGTCGGATCGTAGGCTGGAGCGGAGCGGACCAAGGGACCAGCGCCAGGGTGCAGTCCACATCACTGACTTGCATAGTTCGTGATAAGGTCTGTCGAAGGCTGTGGAGAGAGAAGCCTTTGGGTGGTACGAAGACGTGATGGACACATGCTTCATCGATGAGTGCCATACGACGATGACAAGCAACGTCTCCCCAGCCGCTAGGGAAGTGGCCTAGAGTCGCGGTGATGCACGCCAACAACTGAGCTGGTAGGTCGTCCCCTGGCTCAAGTCGGACGGCAGGCAGCGAGTGGGAGGATCGTTGTGACGGGTTAACGAGGAGCAGAAGGTGGGCATGATCGGCCAAGACGACGGTGTGCAGCTTGGTTGGATCGGCAGGGATAAACGTGCTGGCCGATGCTGAAAGAGCGGCCTCTGGCTGGAGCTGCGGCATGGCGGGGCTGGTCGGCCTGGACAGGGCGGCATCCGGAGCAGGTTCGGGCTGGTTACGGCTCACGGCGGCTGCCACCTGCACGTCGCTGCCGACACATCAGGCGTCCGATCGGTAGCGCAGTGCCGACTGGAGGAACGCCCGGCTCTTGGGTGGGTCGGAGGCATCACCACCTTCGGCGAGGTAGCGTTTGAAGCAAGCACACATGCCGGGGAAGTGCGCACCGTCACCGCAGCCAAACTTCCAAAAGTCTGGGTTGTCAGGACTCGCGTCGCGTCCTTTGGCCTTCGGCCGATAGAAGCAGTACGCGCATGCATCCTTGGGGTATGGCTGTCCAGGTTCAGGACGAGGGCATCGGTTTAAGCGAAGCTCGGTCATGTCAGCGTTGGCTGGGCGGGCCTTCGACGCAGATGCGTAGACGGACGTGCGTTGGCCATCGACTACTGCTTCGTCGAGTCTGTCAAAGTCGACCATCAGCGCTCGCCAGTTGTCCTTGTCCCACATCTGACCTTTTGGTTCTCCCTTAGAACCTGCCGGCGGAGGGCAAGTGCGCCTGCCAGTGGGGGCGCCGGCGGAGCTAGATCCTTCGCCGCGGGCGGGACGTGGGTCAGGTGCGTATGGTACTGCGGCGGCGGCATAAGGTGGGGCGAACGGCGGAGCGGGGGTGCTTTTCGGTGCGGTAGCGCGTCGTTGCGCTGCCGCGGCTCGCTGCTTGCGAGGGCGGCGCGGCTCGGGCGCCTCGGGTTCGTATTCGATGGGGTCAGCGTCATCAGAGCGATAGTCGTCGACTAGGGTGACCAAGGGGCGCGGTCTGCTGGGGGCAGCTGCCACCTTGCGAGCCTTTGGCTCTACTGAGCTATCGTCGCGGCGAGGGCGGGGTGCAACTTCCTTCGAGCGGTGCGACCGTTTATCCTCCAGATAATCAGTCCGGAGCCTTTCGAAGCGTTCACCCACGTCTTTGAGGTGGGTTTCAGCGAAGTTCTGCAGGTCGAGTTCCTCTAGCTTCTCTGCTGTAGGGCGGCGCTTATAGCTGCGCTCCATGGTGCCCCATACAGCGTTGAACTCTTCGTGGACGGCCTTGCCGCGGGCCTCGTCACGTTCGTCCGCCAGCAAGCACTGTCTTGCTTTCTTGAACAAGGCTTGACGACGCGTCGGGTCTTCCAGGACGTTTTCACGGTTGATCAGCGGGTTGTCGAGCTTTTCAAGGTAGAAATCGACGATCCGAGCCATCATGGTGGGGGCGTCCATCGTGGGCGCGCGAGAGCTGAGGCGGTCGAAAGGCCACATGCCGTCTTCTCTTGAGTAGAACGACGCGTCCAGTTTGAACATGAAGACTTCTGCGTGCAACAATGGGTTATCTTGCAGCACGGCGTCGCGCAGGGCGATGCGGACGAATTGAGTGAGCCTGGCGTGGCCATCTCGGTCGCGGTTGAAGCGGTGGTACATGTCTCGAAGGATATCCATCCAGAAAGCCCCGACTTGGAGGGCTACGCCCAAATGACCAACTAGGTTGATGCGGAAGGTATTCTTGTAAGCCATGCTGCACTTGAAAGGGTCTTCGGAGGACAGGTCGGCGGGGATGGAGAGCTTTGTCATGCAACCATTGCCGGCGCTCATGGCCGTCTTGGCGTTGGTCCTGATGGAGTGCTCGCGCCGCTCCTTAAACGCGGGTACGTAGAGGTGACGCCGGAAGACGGACAAGCCGGCGGGGTCGACGCTGGTAGCGTCTTGGACTGCCAGCACGTGTTCCTTATCTTGGACTTGACTTGTCAGGTACTGTGCTTCGACGGGGAGGAGTTCGGCGCCGGCGTGAGCAGACGTGTTTGCCAGTGTTGCGGGAACGGGGGTGCTGGGTGGGAGCGATCTCGTTGTCGGCGTCGATGCTGTTGCTGGTTTCGGAGCTTTGGGAGGCTTGGGCTTAGACACAGAGACGGACGCGACCGTGGATTCGTCGGAGGAGGAGGAGTCGTCCTCGGAGTCGGGCGCCGGCGGGTCCTCGGGGAAGAAGAGGCGAGCTCGGCGAGCCAGGGCGAGCACGAGCGCGGCGTCAGGGTACCGGTCGGCGGAGACACCGCCAATGCCGTCCACCCGTCGTAGCTCAGCGCAGTGGGGCCGCACGACGAGCTGGTCTACATACACCAGCTCAGTCGGTAGGGTAGGTGCGGAGAGGAGGACAACGACGTCCTTACCTGTGGCTTGGATGTGTTCTTTGAGGGTTGTCCTCCAATCGGTGGATTGGACGTTAGAAGTCCAGAGACTGTCGAAGTCAGGACAAGGCGGGTGCGCAGAGAACGGAGGCGTGTTGTCGCCACAACGACTAGCAGTGTCGAAGTCGGCTGCGGGGGCATGGCTGAGGGTTGTCGGGGGGTTGACCAGGGCGCCGCCCTGCGGGGCGTCCGTGCCGGGGTCAGGAGCGGGCGCCCAACCAATCGCAAGCAGGTGCTGGACTCTCTGCGTCAGATCAGCGTTGTCTTGCTTGAGCTTGGCAGAGTGCGCAGACTCGTGGCGTAGCGCGGTAGCCGCGGACTCTGCTCTCGCTTCGCTCGTCCGGATTTGCTCTTCGAGCGATGCCTGCTGGAGCGCGCTTTCCCGCTGACGGGATTCAGCGGCATCAGCTCGCTGGCGCATAGTGGCCAGTGTGAGTTGGTCGACTGCTTGCTGGTCCTTGGCATCTACGAGCGAGCTCTCGGCCCGTTCGTGAGCTTGTCGGAGTCTGATGTGAGCGAGTTTTAGATCGACGAGTTCGGCAATGGTGTCGGCCACTCTCTGGTCGTGAACATCTTTAGATGAATCAAGCTCCTGGAGTTGGGTCGTCGATGCGTCGAGTTGCAGCTGCAGCTGGGCTGCATGAACGCGGCTCGCTCTTTCCGAAAGCTCAGTCGCCGTCACTTGTTCGAGTAGAGCGGAGTAACGACGGTTCTTCTCGTGTAGCTGTCCAGTGGTTTGGTCGAGGGACTCCTGCAGCTCCTCGTGGCGGTCGGAGAGGTCCGAATGCTTTTGGTTACTCGTGCTCAGTTGCCCGAGTAAGCGGACGACTCGAGTACGCAGCGCGTCAGTCGACTCCGACAGCCATGGGGTAGCGCCAGGGTGAGGTGCACCGAAGGGGGAGTAATCGGCGTGAGAGATGGAGGCTGTCGGGGTACCGGTCGAGGCGGCCGGATCGCTGAAGGGAGCACTCGAAGAGGCAGCGGTTGCGGGGCTGAAGAGGGATGCGAATGCAGCCGCAGAAGGACGGGCAGGAACCAGCGTCTCCGCTGCCGGGGTGAGAGCAAGGGACGGAGCAGCCGGTGGTCCGGGAGTGGCGGCAACTAGAGGCTCGGGAGCCGGGGTGCCAAGGTCTGACGGAGCGACGGCAGAGGGAGGGTGAGGCATTGGCAATGATGGCGACGACTCGGGAGCCGCGGTGATTTCAGGCTCCGAGGACGTATCGGAGAGGGCTCCGGGCGGTCCAGCGGGGGTAGGCTCCGGCGGCGGGGTCCCACCGGGTGGTCCTCCTCCTGTGAGGCGCAGAGTGCGCGTAGGTTGGGCCGCAAGCGCTGTCGTCGGTAACGAAGAGTGCGGGGGCCCGGGTGCGTGAGAGGACATCGGGGGTGACGGCGGCGCCGAAGGAGGCGGAGAGCCGGGAGGTTGCGGGGGAGCGGGTGAAGTATCCATTGCGCTGGGAGTCCCCTGCGAGACCGGGTTTGCGTCGACAGGGTCGTCGGAGGTTGAGCTGGAATCGTCTTCCCTCCAGTGCAGGGATGCGTCAGACATACCGTCAGGCAGCTGCGAGTCCGGCGTTCTCGCGCTTGCGGTAAGCGTGAAGGGCGGCGGGGGGTACATGTTTGAGAGGATATCAGACAACGTGCGTACCCTGTAGGATTCGTCGTAGTTCCAATCGACACGAGGCGTGGCACGAGCTGGCATCTGCTGAGTAAGGTACTGGGCGGGGCCGGGTCTGGACTGGGCAATCCTATCAGTCACTGTTTCTGGTAGATCAGATGACACTCCGCGCTCGCTGACGCACTGCAGCAGGCTGCGGCTCGAGTACAAGCAGCGTGGCGCACAAACCGCGCGTGGTGCACCGGTATCAGGCTTTACTCGGGAACAGTTGCACCATCCACCGTTCTCGTTCCGTACCATCGGTCTATTCGCACGGGGGTAGGAGTCTACCAGCTCTCGGTGACGAGTTACCACGCACGCGAGGGCTCGGAAATCGTGTGATGACGGCGACCCACGTTCGGTTAGCAGGTGGGCTGCTCGCAGTAGCGGTCGCGTCCCGAACACGGTAGCGCCAAACGATGGCAGGGGTCGGAGCTCCGGAGGCGGAGAGGGGTCGGACGTGGGCGCGGGGCTGTAGGTTGGAGAAGCGGTCGGCTGGAGGAAGTACATCCGGGCGAGGGCGAGGATGGCTAGCGTGCCGTTGCTACGGTGGAAAGCCGCATCCTGAGCGGTCTGGAGATGCCTCCGGACCCACG
>OLGU01000209.1_pt1 | contig 16089 bp, 17 predicted proteins | sample 1609281 | NCBI WGS metagenome assembly OLGU01 (sample SAMN05416705, study PRJEB24817) | seawater metagenome | isolation source: Sea water | place: Canada:Atlantic | collected 2013-07 | reverse complement strand
AGATTGCCTCTTGTCTCGTGGGCTCGGAGATGTGTATAAGAGACAGATTAAATACGGGGTAGTCAGTAAAAAGAATAAGGACTACCGAGTATAGAAAAGGCTAATATAGAAAAGTTAGCGATTTTACTTAACACCTAACTCTGATTTCTCTTTCTTTGATTGTATTTTTGGTAGGTTGAGGGTTATGCTAGTTTGAATACGGACTCAATTTCAAAATGGATTTAATATGATGAAACAATTTTTTCCACTTTCACTATTGGTTATGGCCGCATGTTCTGAACTCCCAGAAAAAAAGATGAACTTTTCTTCAATTAAAGGGTTTACGATTAGCGAAAGACTCACCGTTTGTCCTGATGAAACACTTAGTTACAGCTCGTCAGATAATAACTTTACATGTGAAATACCAGCTACTTTTTTTAACTCTCCTACAAAACTAACAATAAAAGTAGCTGACGGAATTATCAACAAAATAAACTTAGAGCTAAATGAGGAAAATTTGAATTATTCATTTAGTGATTTAGAGAGCGAACTGTTAAAGCAGTATGGAGATCCGACTAAAATAATAACTAAGGGGTCAAAAAGAGGAGTCATTTGGTTTAATGATTCAAACGGCTTTTATACTATAGCTGAGTTTCAAGATAGTAAGTTTTACGGTAAGAGTATTGAGCTAACAGCAGCCTCCCCTATAGATGAAGCAGAAAAATTTAAAATCAAAAAGTTTATATTTCCTGAAAATGACATGTAATATGTCAGTGAAATTAAAAATAAAATATATAAGGAAATAGTATGTCAGTGGGTTTTATAGTCTTTTTTTGTTTGTGCGGATTAATAACTGGCATTGCTGGAAGTAATAAAGGAAGAAGTGGCTTTTTATGGTTTTTAGTAGGTTTTGTTCTTGGCCCACTTGGTATAGTGTTAGCGCTTGTCGCTAAAAAGGACAACCAAACTATCGAGAACAAAGCGCTAGCCTCAGGTACACAAAAAAAATGCCCATTTTGTGCTGAACTAATAAAGAATGAAGCTATTATTTGTAAGCATTGTAATCGAGAGCAAACAGAGCATAACGCGTCCATGCAAAGAGACAACAGCCAAAAAGCGTTACTAAATGCAATTGCTGATAATGATGTTGAAGGCGTAAAAAATATTTTAAATACAGCCCAAGACATCACTTATGCGGAGTTTTCTACTTCACCCTTAGAATACGCAGAGTTACATGATAACGAAGAAGTCATAAGCTTAATAAAAACAAAATTCAATAAGTGATGATAAGCCCAAGTTTTTTGGGCTTCAATTCTGACAGGATTACTCAACTATCACAGCTGTACCCGAAGCAACTATAAACAACATGCCAAACTTACCACCGCCAGATATTTCACTGTAATCTAGGTCTATACCTACTACAGCATTAGCACCTAAAGAAAAGGCTTCTTTTTGCAATTCAGCTAAAACGTTTTTACGAGCGTCTTTCAATGTATTTTGAATACTTTTATTTCTGCCGCCAAAAATATCACTTATGCTCGCAAATAGGTCTTTAAATATATTCATACCATAGGCGCACTCGGCCGTTATAACGTCCAATCTTTTAAGCACTTTTAAATTTGATGTTGTTTCAGTGGTGAGTATAACTTCGTTCGGGCTTCGAATTATTTTATAGTTTTTTGTATAGAGGCTATTTTTCCTTTTTTCAATTTCGCTTAATGTATTTTCGTCTTTCACTTTTTCATTTAAAGCTGAAAGTTTTTTCTTTAGGTATATGTCTTTTGTAGTCTCTATTTTATGAGCTGTTTCTTTAGAAACACTCGTTACATATTTACCATAGAATAGGACGTCATAAGAGGAATTACATTCAACAGTCCTTAAACCAGCTATACCGTAGTCTCTTGATTTGAAGCTAAATACAGCACTAGATAGGCCTATTTTATTGTTGTTTATGTCAAATAGGTTATCTTTAGCAGTATTGTTTATTGCTGTACCTTCCTTGATTCCATACTTTTTATAAACACCAGATTGACTATAAATAGTGGTTAGATTACACAGAAAATTATTGTCATAAAATATTGTTGCGACACCTTTGTAACCATCTTTTTCTAATGAAAAACTAAGCTTGCTAATTTCATAAGTTATTTCGGTAAAGTTATTTGTTAGGCCGTTGTCGTTTAAAGTCCATTCGGGTTTTGTGCTTGAAGATTTTGATTGCTGATTTTCTGATAAAAACATAACCGTCCTTAGTAGTTTTAGTTTTATTAGAGTTACAAAAGAATGAACCAAACTCAAGCTATTTAAACTTACTTGGCAAAGTAATGTTTGTCCTTTCGAAATAGGGCTTGGCTGCCTGAAAATAATCTGAAAAGGGTATAATAGGAACTCATAGCGGGGGATTTATGAAGCGAATTGATAAACTTAATAATGACAGGCAAATATTTAAAGCGTTAGCGAAAGTGCTAAGTGAAGCGCATAGATATAAAAACCCAAGTTATGAATTGTTAGTTAATTACTTAAATAGCAATGACTTAAAAACAAGCTGGGGTAATAGCTGGACGCGTAAAAGCTTATTCAGGTATCTACAAAGAAACGGCTTTTCGGGTGTGTGGGGGCTACGCAACAGCTTAAAGGAGTATAAAAAGATAGATAGATTTATTTAGGGTATTTTCCTACACCGTATAAGGAGATTCGCAACCAGTACGCACGAAGAATTAAAAACTATTTCTGGCTAAAATAATAATAGGGTGGCTACAGATTGGCTACACGAAGTGTTTTTGTAGAAAATAACTTATTAGGAATTGGGGTAAGTTATTGAAAAAATGGTCGGTATGGCAGGATTTGAACCTGCGACCCCTGACACCCCATGACAGTGCGCTACCAAGCTGCGCTACATACCGACGTTGTTTGCAATACTACGTATATTTTATTAAAAATCAATAAGTGATTGTTTGTTTGCGTGTTTATTGTGCAAATGAGCTAAAAAACTTTAAACTAAGGGCGTATCGCCCTTAGCGAGCACCCGGCGCCAGCGCATGTTAAGCCACCAAAGAACAACACGCCCTAATCTTTATTTAGCCATTGATTGATCGAGTCATACATTTCATCGCGTATCAGCGGTTGTGCTTCTTTATTTGGATGTAATTGATCTCTTTGCATTAAGTTTGGCTTATCTGCCACATTAAGCATAAAAAAGTTAAGTAAATGAGCATTTGTTTTTTCACTTACTTGTGTAAAACTGTCAGTGAACATTTTACTGTAACGCGGCCCGTAATTAGGGGGAATATAAATTTCCATTAACGCGACCATGGCATTTTCAGCTTGGCTTTTTTCGATTAAATCCGTTAAGTTGGCCTGCATTTTTGTTACCGGAAAACCACGTAAACCATCATTAGCACCAAGCTCAATAAGTACATGGCTTGGTTGGTATTGCGCGAGTAAGGCATCTAGCCTGCGTAAAGCGCCACCGGTAGTTTCGCCACTAATACTGGCATTAATTAGCTCTATATTACGCTGCTCTGCATCGTATTTATCTTGTAACAATTTAACCCAGCCTTGCTCTTGTTTAAGCCCATAGGCTGCACTTAAACTGTCTCCAAGTATTAAAATCGTGTTGTCGGCCGCCGCACTAAGTGGTTTGATAACTAAAAATAAAACGAATACAAAACGTAGGATTGAATGAGTCATATGTCAGCGCTTTCTCAATTAAATATTATTCAAGTAAATGGTTTGTCTAAAGTAGTTTCTACCTTCGAAGGTGAGTTGCCCATCCTCAGCGACATCAGCTTTAATGTCAAGCATGGCGAGTCAGTTGCTATTGTTGGCACCTCTGGCTCAGGAAAATCCACGTTATTAAGTTTATTAGCGGGGCTAGATACCGCCAGCAGTGGTGAAATTACCCTTGATGGCGAGCCGCTACATAAATTAGATGAAGAGCAACGCGCGGCATTGCGTGCTGAAAAAGTAGGTTTTGTATTTCAATCTTTTATGTTGGTACAAAGCTTAACCGCACTTGAAAACGTGATGCTGCCGGCAGAGCTTGCTGGCGAAAGCGATGCCAAAGAGCAAGCTCTAGCCCTATTAGAAAAAGTGGGACTGAGCCATCGTATTGATCATTACCCATCGCAACTCTCTGGTGGTGAGCAGCAACGTGTAGCCATTGCCCGCGCTTTTATTGGCACACCTAAAATTTTATTTGCCGATGAGCCCTCTGCAAATTTAGACAGTAAAAACGGCAAAATGGTGGAGTCACTATTATTTGATTTAAACCAGCAACACGGCACAACGCTAATTTTAGTAACTCACGATGAAGCACTCGCGCAAAAGTGCCAGCATATTGTACAAATTGAAGCGGGCTGCTTAGTTAAAAACTCAAAAGAGGACGTAGCGAATGTGGGCTAAGTTAGCACTTAAATTATTTGCGCGTGAATTTCGCCGCGGCGAACTTACGGTAATTAGTGCCGCCATTGCGCTGGCGGTATTAACGGTGCTTACACTGTCTATGGTCACTGAGCGAATAGCACAAAGCATAGCGCAAAAAAGTAGCGCGTTTATTGCCGCAGATAGGGTACTGGCAAGCGCCCATGAGCTAGATACGGCGTTTATTAGCAAAGCCAAACAAGAAAACTTACAAACTGCGCAAATGATCTACTTTGATACCATGTTATTTGCCAACGACGAGATGCAATTTACCTCGGTAAAAGCGGCGTCTAACGAATACCCGTTAAAAGGCGAGTTAAAAGTAAAATCATCATTGCTTGGCGAAACACAAGTAGCGCAGGGCGGCCCAAAGCCTGGCAATGTGTGGCTAAGTGAATCGGTTTTTTACAGCTTAAATATTGATATTGGCAGCCAAGTAGAGCTAGGCGCAGCAGTATTTAATGTAGAAAAAGTGGTGGTTGAAGAGCCAGATGCGCCGTTTAATGTATTTTCGAGCAGCCGCAGAGTGCTTATAAATATTGCTGATGTAGCAAAAACTGAGGTTATTCAACCTGGCAGCCGAGTAAATTATCGCCAACTCTATGCAGGCGATGAATCAGATATAACGCGGTTTTATGAATGGTTAAAGTCGCAAATGGCTGAAAACCAACGTTGGTATGGCGTAAAAGATAGGCAATCACCCATATCAAATAGCTTAAACCGTGCAGAAAGCTTTTTATTACTGGCCGGTTTGCTGGGTATTATTTTGGCTACGGTTGCTATTGCTGTGTCGGCAAAGCGTTATTGTGAGCGCCAATACGACCCCGTAGCAATGATGAAAACACTTGGCGGAAGCCGTGCATTAATTCGTAAAATATATTTTATGCACTTACTCATGGTGTGTGCTTTAGCGGTTATTGTGGGTTTAGCCATAGGCTACGGCTTACAAGAAATAGCCACTGGTTATTTAGCAAAAAGCATGGATATGAGCTTACCTGCCGCCGGATTTAAACCTTGGCTGGTGGCCATTAGCACAGGCGTTATATGTGCAGTTATGTTCTCTATTAAGCCACTGCTTGATTTATTTGATATTCCACCGCTTAGAGTATTGCGCCGTAATTTAGGCGACAGACTAGCGGTAAGCCGTGTGCACTTAGGTTTAAGCGCGCTTACGGTGTTTTTATTAATGTGGTTATTTAGTAACAACATTAAAATAACGCTTATTTTATTTGTCTCCACGCTTGCTTTGATTGCGGTTTTGTTTGTTATTTCAAAACTAATATTTGGCGGTGGTCGTAAATTAGGTTTAAAACCAGGCAATAGTTGGTCGTTAGCTATTGCTTCTATACAAAAGCGTGCCAACGTAAATGCGGTGCAGCTTATTAGCTTTTCATTGGCGATTAAATTGCTATTGTTTTTGATTGTGCTTAAAAACGACATGATCTCAGATTGGCAGTCTCAATTACCCGCCGATGCACCTAATGCATTTTTAGTTAATATTACGCAAAACGAACTAGAGCCTGTAAATAATTACCTAGCAGAGAACGATATTTTAGTTTCGGATTTTTATCCAACCATTCGTGGGCGAGTAAATGCGGTAAATGGCGAGCTTGTGGCGCGTAAAGTGTCGTTGCAAGATAACGAGAAAAAAGATGAAGAAGCGCGTTCAGGCATTGGCCGTGAGCTTAATCTAACCTGGCTTGATAATGTGCCTGCTCAAAACGAAATTGTGCAAGGGCAGTGGTTTGGCGAAGGCGCAGTGGGTGAGGCATCGGTTGAGGAGTCTATGTTGGAGCGCCTAGACGTAGAAATAGGCGACACTTTAACATTTTTAATTGGTGCGCAATCATTTGACGCTAAAATTACCAGTGTGCGTAAAGTAAATTGGGCGACGCTAAAACCTAACTTTTTTATTATTTTAAGCCCCGATGTGCTAAAAGATTTTCCGGCAACGTATATTTCATCTGTGCGTATAGAGCCAGAGCAAAAGAAAGCGTTTAGCCAGTTACTGCGCACTTATCCAACCATTACCGCCATCGATGTAGATAACTTTGTTAAGCAAATACAATCAACCATTGAGCAGGTGTCGTTAGCTATTGGCTTTGTGCTTGCTATTGTGGTGTTGTGTGGCGCATTAGTGCTTATATCTCAGGTGCAAGCGAGCCTTGGCGAGCGAATGCAAGAAATAGTAATACTGCGAACGTTAGGCGCCAAAGGGCGGTTAATAAAAAATGCGACGCTTTATGAGTTTTTGCTATTAGGTGGCTTAGCTGGGTTTGTAGCCGCATTATTTAGTGATGTAGCCTTATTGATTGTTCAGCAGCAAATGTTTGACTTAGCCGGTAAATTGCACCCAACAATTTGGCTAGTAGGGCCTGTGTCGGGCGGGGTGTTTGTAGCCGCGCTTGGCTACTTTATGATTGCCCGTAAACTTAAACAAAATACCCAAGGCTTAGTACGTGCTTTAGCCTAAGCTATACTTTTAACGCCAAACGCCCGCACTAAGTTGCGGGCGTTTTTGTTTTTACTCGCCACTGGTAATTTATACAGTGCTCTGGCATTATTACCGTTATTGAAAAATAACAATAATGAGTGTGCTGTTTGGCCATTATTTTAGGGATAGACCCAGGTTCGCGTTTAACCGGTTATGGTGTGGTTGCGCATCAAGGCGCTAAATTTACCTATTTAGGAAGCGGTTGTATTAAATTAGCCGAGCATGAGTTCCCCATACGATTAAAAATGATCTACCAAGGGATCACGCAAATAATAGAGCAGTTCTCCCCCGAAACCTTTGCCATAGAAAAAGTATTTATGGCGCATAACCCGGATGCCGCGCTAAAACTTGGCCAAGCCCGAGGAGCCGCCATAGTGGGAGCCTCTATGGCCGACTTACCCGTATTTGAATACTCAGCACGGCAAATTAAACAAGCCGTGGTAGGTAATGGCGGTGCCGATAAGTCGCAAGTGCAACACATGGTAAAAAATATTTTAAAATTACCAGGTACACCGCAAGCCGATGCGGCCGATGCGCTTGCCATTGCAATTTGCCATGCGCACTCAGAACAAAATTTAATAAAACTAGCGGGTAGCGCAAGCAAAACCGTTAGAGGACGTTTAAGGAAATAAATATGATTGGCCGTTTAAATGGCATTTTAGTTGAAAAGCAGCCGCCTGAAATTTTATTAGAAGTAAGCGGCGTAGGCTACGAAGTACAAATGCCCATGACCTGTTTTTACGACTTACCTAATATTGGCGAAAACGCCATAGTGTACACGCACTTTGTAGTACGCGAAGACGCACAACTATTATTTGGCTTTAATAATAAAACCGAGCGCGCGCTTTTCAGAGAACTATTAAAAGCAAATGGTGTGGGCCCTAAACTAGGCTTAGCAATTTTGTCGGGCATGTCGGCGCAACAATTTGTCAGTTGCGTAAACAACGAAGATGCCACAACATTGGTTAAATTACCGGGTGTGGGTAAAAAAACCGCTGAGCGTTTAGTACTAGAAATGAAAGACCGCTTAAAAGATTGGGGTAACGATTTATTTACGCCATATAGCGATAATGCCGTTATAGAGCCTCCTAGCGATGCAACAATTGCCAATAATGCCGCAGACGATGCAGTATCGGCACTTGTCGCGCTAGGTTATAAATTGCCACAGGCGCAAAAAGCAGTAAAATCGGTAAGTAAACCCGATATGTCTACTGAGGTTCTTATTAAAGAATCTTTAAAATCAATGTTGTGAGTAACCCATGATTGAAGCTGATCGTTTAATTGACGCGAGCGAAAAAACCAACGAAGACACCATAGACCGCGCAATAAGGCCCAAGCTTTTAGCCGACTACAAAGGTCAGCCGCATGTTAAGCAGCAAATGGAAATATTTATAGAGGCAGCGCGCAGCCGCGGTGAAGCGCTGGATCATCTATTAATATTTGGCCCGCCGGGCTTAGGTAAAACCACGCTTGCTAATATTGTTGCCAATGAGCTTAATGTAAGTATTAAAACCACTTCAGGCCCAGTACTTGAAAAAGCTGGCGACCTTGCTGCATTACTTACCAACCTTGAAGAAGGCGACGTGCTGTTTATTGATGAAATACACAGACTCAGCCCACAAGTTGAAGAAATACTTTACCCCGCAATGGAAGATTACCAACTCGATATTATGATTGGTGAAGGCCCCGCTGCACGCTCTATTAAATTAGACTTACCACCGTTTACGCTTATTGGCGCGACAACACGTGCAGGCTCACTTACCTCACCACTTAGAGACCGTTTTGGTATAGTGCAGCGCTTAGAGTTTTACTCAGTAGCTGATTTATCGCATATAGTGGGGCGCTCTGCACATTACCTAGATTTACAAATGTGCGACGATGGCGCTACCGAAATTGCAAAACGCTCACGAGGCACACCGCGTATAGCTAACCGCTTATTGCGCCGTGTGCGCGATTACACGCAAGTAAAATCAGATGGTACAGTAAACGCCTCCGTTGCCGAGCTTGCCCTTGATATGATTGACGTAGATAAAAGCGGGTTTGATTACATGGACCGTAAATACTTACTTGCCATTATCGAAAAATTTATGGGTGGGCCTGTAGGGCTAGATAATTTAGCCGCCGCCATAGGCGAAGAAAAAGAAACCATTGAAGATGTAATAGAGCCTTTTTTAATTCAGCAAGGTTTTATACAGCGCACACCGCGCGGGCGAATTGTATCTGACAATGCGTATCATCACTTTGGTTTACTCCCAAAACAAGATTAACCCCTCTTTAGCCTGTTACAGTAAATGTAGCGGGCTACTTCCTCTGTTAAATGTAATACCAATTTGCAATAACACTTAATCATTTTGCGAGGCAAACGTGTCGCTACCAGCGTTAAAAACTCTCATTTACGACTGAATGCAAAAGGTAGAGCAGTACGGGAGCAATTGCCAAGAACAACTAAATAGGAATTTTTTGCCTAGCTGTCAACACGCTTTTCCAGCCTCAACTTAGCTCACTTAATTAAGAAAATTAGTATAATTTTTTAAAATTTACTCAGCTTTCATCCACTTTGTTGCAAATGTAACCAATAAATTAAAATCGTTTTGTAATTCACTTAACGTTAAGACTGGCGTGGCTATGCTGCGTACCATTAAAACCAGTTAGCTTTAAAACAGTAGCAGCATAAGAGACTAGATACGGCGCTAATTGTGTTAATAAGTTTTACCTTGTTATAAACATGCTTTTTACTGAAAGTAGATAATTTAATGATACGAATTGGTAAAAAAGATAGTAAATACACCGTTGGCAATTAAACAGATTGTGTAATTTATACCGGTTGTATGCCAAGTTGGCGGTAAAATTTAGGCAAAAAAAAGCCCGCATATAATGCGGGCAAACAACAAGTTGAAGGAAGTAATCCAGGGAACTACGTTTTACTTAATCAGGTTTTATCCAAAAAAAGTAAAACAATGTAATACGATTAAAAATCCTATTACTAAGAACTTGGCTTAATGAAAAATGTTTCATTCAGTGCGTAAGCTGGGTATGGGAGAATAATACGGAATAAGCATTTTTTGTTCAAACTAGAAAATTTAAAATTTCAGATAAGAAAAACTAATCTGATGAATTTTATTGTTGTTCGAATCTTGTACGTTAATTATTCGTTAACTTTATAAGTGACTGAAAATTAATAAATAACTGGTCTGAGCTGTATTGTTACAGTATTAGTTATATTAGTACATGCAAAGTGGCGTGAATTACTTTTGCGTGCTTATGCACTTTTTATGAATAAACGGTGCGTTTTATTAAGTTTACTGCGTATATTTACGCACTTTTGTAGTATTAAGTTGTGTTTTACTAAACGCGGTAGTCGCGTTTTAGAAACAAACAAGCGATTAAGCGTATGTTTAACGTTTTTTGTTGCCAATTCATAGCAATATCGTTGTCAGTAAACCCTTGACTCGATACACTAGATGCAACTTATGGCCGTTACAATGGTCTTATTTACACAAAATAACCAAATTGACGTTTTTTGAAATTATTTAGGAGTTTAACGTGGGATCAGGGCTTAATTTTTTAGATCTAATTCTAGAAGCCAGTTTGCTTGTGCAGTTAGTAATGCTAGCGCTAGTAGCAATGTCTGTTATGTCATGGGCAATTATTTTTCAGCGCAAAAAAGCAATTAGCGACGCCTTGTCTGATGCAAAAAAATTCGAACAAAAATTTTGGTCAGGTATCGACTTAAGCAAACTATACAACGAAATCTCATCACGTAGCGGTCAATCTCATGGTATTGAAGCGTTATTTACATCTGGCTTTAAAGAATTTGCACGCCATAAAAAGAACACCTTTCAAAGTGCTGGCATTGTAATGGAAGGTACGCATCGCTCAATGCGTGTGGCACTGTCGCGTGAAATCGAAAAACTAGAATCGAGCTTATCATTTTTAGCAACAGTGGGTTCAATTAGTCCGTATATCGGCTTATTCGGTACGGTGTGGGGTATTATGAATGCCTTTATTGCACTTGGTGAAGTGAAGCAAGCAACATTACAAATGGTAGCGCCAGGTATTGCTGAGGCACTTATTGCAACGGCAATGGGCTTATTTGCGGCTATTCCGGCTGTTATTGCGTATAACCGCTTTGCTAATAAAGTTGAAAAACTAGAATCACACTACATCAACTTTATGGAAGAATTTGCCAATATTTTACACCGTCAAGCAGCTACCCAAATAGAGGCTAAAGCGAATGTATCAGCGTAAGAAGCGCCGTCCGGTCGCAGAAATTAATGTAGTACCTTACATTGATGTAATGTTGGTATTGCTAATTATATTTATGGCAACAGCACCGCTTATTACTCACGGTGTGAAAGTTGATTTACCAAAAATGGAAGAGTCGGATCTAGTTGATACTAAAGACACGCCGCCCATTATTGCCTCGATTGACTCGGCAGGTAAGTACTATGTAAGCATAGGCACTGATCCAGAAGAGCCAATGGAAGCACTTGATGTGGCCGCGGTTATTAAGCTTCAGCTAATGAAAAACCCTGATGTACCAGTAATGATTAAAGGCTCTGGTAAGGTTTCTTACCAAGAAGTGTTGTTATTAATGGACTTTTTAAAGAATGCTGGCGTACCATCTGTGGGTTTAATGACAGAATCCTTTGAGGGGACACAGTAGTAACATGAATAGTTCTATAATCAAGTCAGTACTTTTACATTTATGTTTAGGGGGCTTTTTGTGGGCAACTGCAAATATACACCCACCGGCACCTAAAGTAATGGAAGTGACTCTTAATTCGGCTATTCCTGAGCTTGATAATGCGGTTTCGGCGGTCACGGTTGATCAAAAACAAGTTGAGCAAAAAATTGCTGAGCTACAAAAAAAAGAAGATGCTAAAAAACGCGCTGAAGATAAACGCATTCGCGACTTAGAACGCAGAGCCGCCAATGCGCGTAAACAGCGTGAAGCCGAAGCGCGTAATATTAAAAAGCTAGAGCAACAGCGCAAAGCAAAAGAGAAAGAAAAAGCACAAGCTGAGGCTGAAGCTAAAAAAGCGCGCGAAATTGAACAAAAAGAGCGTGCTAAAGCAAAACAAGCTGAAAAGCAAAAGCAAGAGGCTGAAAACGCCGCTAAAGCTGCTGCAGATAAACGCAAAGCAGAAGAAGAGGCACTGAAAAAAGCCGAAGCAGAGCGTAAAAAGCGTGAAGCAGAAGCTAAAGAACGTGCAAAAGAAGCCGAGCGTAAACGTCAGCAAGCGCTGCAAGAGCAAATGTTACAAGAACAACTTGCTAAAGAGCAGGCTGCACGTAGTAAAATACGCCAACAGCAAGTAGTAAGCGAAGTTGATAAGTACCGTGCTTTAATTATGGCGCGCATTCAGCAAAACTTACTGATTGATGAAAAAATGAAAAACCAACAGTGTCGAGTAAATATTCGTCTTGGGTTTAATGGTTTAGTAACGCAAGTTAAATCGTTAGGGGGTGATAAGCTAGTGTGTGAAGCTGCACTTAGAGCTGTGCGCATGGCCGATACATTACCTGTATCTAAAGACAAAGACGTATTCGAGCAACTTAAGAATATTAATTTAACAATCAAGCCAGAATTTTAAAGGAATGATATGTTCAGCAAAATTAAAATAGCCTTTGTAGTTATATTATTAGGGTTTCAGGGTGTAGCAAATGCGGCACTTGAAATTGTAATAACTGAAGGTGTAGACGGCGCACGTCCTATTGCCATCGTGCCTTTTAAATACAACGGTGTTGGCCCAATTCCACAAAAATTGAGCGATGTAATTGCTGCCGATTTAATGCGCAGTGGTAAATTTAAACCAGTAGATGTAGCTCAAATGCCACAGCTTCCTAATAAAGACGGCGACATTGACTACGCAGCATGGGTAAACCAAGGTGTAGAAGCGGTTGTAGTAGGCGAGGTAGAGCAACAAACTGATGGGCGTTACTTAGTACGCTACGAATTAGTTGATGTTATTCGTGGGCAAATTACCGGTGGCCAAACTCAAATGATGAGCAGCGGTAAACTAGTAAAAAGCCAAGACCATATTTTAGAAGCGCGCGAAAGCGTAATTAGTGAAAGTGGCTTTCGCCGATATTCACACCGCATAAGCGATGTAGTATATGAAAAGCTAACCGGTGAAAAAGGCGCGTTTTTAACTAAAATTGCTTATGTAATCGTACGTGAAGACCAAGCTAAGCCATACCAATTAGTGGTTGCCGATTACGATGGCTTTAACGAGCAAGTATTATTGCGCTCAAAAGAGCCGTTAATGTCGCCAGCTTGGTCACCAGATGGTACTAAGCTTGCGTATGTAACGTTTGAAAACCGCCAAAGCCAAATTTACATTCAAGACCTATACTCAGGGAAGCGTGAGCTGATCACTAGTTACCGTGGTATTAACGGTGCACCGCAGTTTTCACCAGATGGCAAAAAAATGTTATTGGTGCTTTCTAAAGATAAAACAGGTGCAACCGAAGTTTACGTTTTAGATTTAGCAACCCGTAAAGAAACACGCCTTACACGCCACCGTAGTATAGATACTGAACCATCTTGGTATCCAAATGGCCAGGATATTGTGTTTACATCTGAAAGGGGTGGTAATGCCCAGATTTATAAGTTAAATTTAAGAACTGGTAGGTCACAACGATTGACCTTCGACGGCGATATGAACCTAGCGGGTTCTATAACGCCAGACAGTAAAGAATTAGTGATGGTTAACCGTACCAACGGGCAGTACCATCTTGCTAAGAAAGAGCTGGCTACAGGCGCGTTTCAAGTATTGACGCGAACTCGCCTTGATGAATCACCGAGCATAGCGCCAAACGGTTCGATGATCATTTATAGCACGCTTCATAATAATAAACAGGTACTCGCGCTGGTATCGATGGACGGTCGCTTTAAAGCACGTTTACCCGTGCTAGACGGACAAGTAAAGGCACCAGCTTGGTCGCCATATTTACAGTAATATTTGCTGGTTTACTCAAAAATAGGAATCTACTCAATGCAACTTAACAAAGTACTTAAAGGCCTGCTAATCGCTGTGCCAGTAATGACATTAGCCGCTTGTAGCTCATCTTCAGATATTGATGAAGGCGCAGCTAACCAATCAAATCAAAGTGCAGTTGAGCAATCAACAAACACGGATACAGTTGAAGTAGCAACAATTTCACCTGAACAACAAGCAGAAGAGCAACTTCGTCAAAAGTATGAAGCGCTTCGTCAAGAACAAATTATTTACTTTGACTTCGACAAAGCAACTGTTGAGAACAAGTACGCAGAATTACTTCGTGCACATGCTGAGTTTTTAGTTCAGAACCCTTCAGTAAAAGTATTAATTGAAGGTCACGCTGATGAGCGCGGTACGCCTGAGTACAACATTGCACTAGGTGAGCACCGTGGCCAAGCTGTAGAAAAATACCTACAAAGCCTAGGTGTTTCTGCTAGCCAAATGTCAGTAGTTAGCTACGGTGAAGAGAAACCAATGGTTAAATCTCGCACTGAGTCAGCTTTCGCTAAAAACCGCCGTGCGGTACTAGTTTACTAAGATAAGAGATATTATGAAGCCGAAAATTATTTTGGCAGCCATGATATTGAGCGGGAGCACCCAAGTTTTGGCTGCTCCCGCTCCTGTTTCAGAAGCTGCAAGTTCACAGTCGAGCATAGAGAAGCGTTTAGCGTCACTAGAAAACATGATGCAGTCGCGAAACTTATTACAAGTTGAATTACAGCAACAACTTAATCTACTTCAAGATGAAGTAAGCCAAATTCGCGGTGTTACTGAAGAGCAAAGTTATAAACTTGAAAAAGTACTTCAGCGCCAGCGTGAGCTTTATCAAGAAATAGAAAACCGCGTAAGCCAAGCGTATACACAACCCGCTGCTGCGCCTGCAACCGATTACACGCAATCGAGCGACGCACAAACCTATAGCAGTGACTTATCTGAAAACGAAGCGTATGAGCGTGCAGTAGCGCTAATAATGAAAGATAAACGCTACGACCAAGCTATTCCTGAGTTTCAAACATTTTTAACATCCTATCCTAATTCTGTGTATGCCTCTAATGCACATTATTGGCTTGGGCAGTTGCTGACCATTAAAAATGATGGTGTAAAAGCAAGTGAGCACTTTAAAGTTGTAGTTAATGAGTTTCCTAACTCAAATAAACGACCAGATGCCATGTTAAAGTTAGGCACGCTTTTACAAGAGCAAGGCCTGAATCAAGAGGCACAAAAAATATTGGGTGATCTAATTAACCAATATCCAAGTACAACAGCTGCAAAACTTGCAACCGAGCGTCTAGCTAATTAAGACGCGTTTAAGCGGTGTATTTAAAGCTCAAACTACATAGAAATACTCGGCGAATCTTGTATTTGCATGTAGTTTGAGCACAAACGCTTTAATTTTGCTCACCTAGGCATAAAAACTGAAAAAAAGAGACATTTTCGGTTGCACTCATTTTATAAATAAGTATTATAAGCGCCCGCAGCAAACGAATGGTTACCCCACTCAAAATGTTGCAAAAAGAGCGGGTCATTAGCTCAGTTGGTAGAGCAGTTGACTTTTAATCAATTGGTCGATGGTTCGAATCCATCATGACCCACCATTTGCTATATTCTTTTTAAAATCCCATTCTGTTTTTTTATAAACAAGCTTAAGCAGTTTGCTGTTATTTATGTTTTTATTCTCGTATAATTCGCCGTAATTTATACACTGTAAATAAGTGGTCGAGAACATGAGTTTAGCGCAAACTATTATGCCTGAAGGCTATATTTTCCCTCCAAAGCCAGCACCGTTAACAAACGACGAGCAAGGCGAATACAAAGCACGTATTAAGCAATTACTTAAAGATAAAAACGCGGTACTGGTAGCGCATTATTACACTGATCCTGAAATCCAAGCCCTTGCCGAAGAAACTGGCGGTTGCGTTGCCGACTCTTTAGAAATGGCGCGCTTTGGTGCAAGACACGACGCTGATATGATAATCGTTGCAGGCGTTCGTTTTATGGGTGAAACTGCTAAAATTTTAACGCCAAACAAAACGGTTGTTATGCCAACACTTGAAGCAACATGCTCGCTAGACATTGGTTGTCCGATTGATGACTTCTCAGCATTTTGCGACCAGCACCCTGATCGTAAAGTGGTGGTGTATGCAAACACCTCTACAGCGGTTAAAGCCCGTGCAGATTGGATTGTAACCT